>Ga0209012_1000090_pt1 | contig 144631 bp, 109 predicted proteins | sample RS3BMetagenome_FD_184735 | JGI IMG/M metagenome (GOLD analysis project Ga0209012, IMG submission 184735) | Ferric oxide microbial mat and aquatic microbial communities from Rainbow Spring, Yellowstone National Park, USA - RS3B (SPAdes) (version 3) ... | reverse complement strand
GTTGGTTCTTGAGGTCATCGTACCGGGCAAGAAAGCGATTGTACCGCCGCGCTAGATCACGGTATTGCGCGATGCTGACCGTCTGGTCAGCGATCGCGTTTGCGACCAGTTGTTTGCGATGTTTTTGAACTTCACCATCCATGGTGAAATCCAGCATACCACCACTTACCCGAGCGCGCCAGCGCCGTTATTGTGAATATTTACCGCAGAGCGGTAAACAGTTACTAAGCAAAATTGCAAATACTAGTTGCGTCCCCGTTACGCTCTTCGGCATCAATTTCCGTACCCTGCGTCGTTGCAAATTGGAGTGAAAGGTCGTTGTAGTAACAGTTACCTGAAAAAAAGGGCCGACCGGCGATTGCTCGCTGGTCGGCCCGCCTCGTTTGAGAGGGTCATACCCGTTGGGTAAGCCTGAGCCGATGGGCCTCAGGCTTTTTTGCGGCGTACCAACAGCAACGCCAAGCCGCCCGCGCCCAGCAGGCCCATAGAGGCCGGTTCGGGAACAACAGCGTTGACGGCAACATTTGTGAAGTCCGCAGTGTTGCTGCTACCCGTTGGGGCGTTATTTTGGAAAACGATCACATCGGCGTTGTTTGTGTCCGCCGTATAAGTAAACGATTCTGACTGGAATTGGGTATTGTCGGGAGTTGACGTATAGTTCGCTAATACAGTGCCACCAAGCATCTTACTTTCCACATACACGTGCAGCGGCGTAAGGGACGTATCGGCGGCGCGACTGGCATCCTCGTAGGTGACCATGTATGTTTGGCCCGGGGTAACATTGAAGAGCTGAAATAATGCGGTACCAGAATTTTGCACGAATCCGAAGGCGGTAATGCCCTGATTAACAGTCTGTGGCGCAAATGGAATGCCAACACCTGTTGCACTCCCATTAACGCCGCAAGTAACATTGTTAGCGCCCCAACCAGTCGGTGTGCCCGGATTCCCTGTTACGGTGTCGTATCCCGGAAATGTCACGTAGCTGCCGGCATTTGCAGTAAAATTACCATTGACAATGAGATTAGCCGAGGCAGAAGTTGCCGTCGCGGCAATGCCGGCAGCCACTGCTATGGCTGAAAGAAGGATGGGACGTAACTTGGACAACATAAAAAACTCCTTGCTTCCTTTGTAGGAGGCCCACTTGACACGCTCGCCATAACCGGGAGAGCAACGGTGGCCACCATTCTTGGCGGCCTGTTAAACTCAACATACATGCAGGGCAACGCTTCATGAGCTGCCTGCAGTCTAATCATCCTGCACGACACCACAAGAACGAATTGCGGATGGAAAACAACACTTTAGGACCGGCCGCTTTTCTGACGCCGACTCAACCAGCCAAACAGAAGCCCACACTACGGTGGCGGGCAACTCTGCGGAAAAATGAACGTCCCAAAAGTTCACAAGCGTGCGGTTCATACCCAATCTCACCGAATGCACATACAGTCCAGAACAATTGATAAAAGTACTCACTCCATTGAGTGTAACTGCGTTATGAGCATAGCTGCATTACGGCCCCAAACATAAACAATTTGCGTATTTTTATACAACAATTTGCGACAAGGCGACTGAAGTGCCGAGAACGCGGTTTTTTGGTCCAGCCTTCGCGCTTCGGCCCAAAAAGCCTTATTATTTTGCAAATAACACCGAAAGTCTCCACCATAAACCGCCCCTGATTCCGCGGCGTCGCCATTATTGCGGCGGTCGGCGGGTAACGCCAGTAACGCCGACATCTTGTCTGCATCGGCCTGGGTGTGGGGACTCTGCAGGCCGCTTCGGCGGTGAAATTGACGCCGATTATGATGTTTGCAGGCGATGCAACCACCACCGACGCACAGGAATTATTCAGATAGACGACGGAAATTGTGACTTGTAGGTTCGTTGTGCCGGGCGACGCACTCCTTGACAACCAGCAAGATGTTGCCGGGGGCGAGATGGAGCCAGTCGCATCGCCGCAGCTTAGCTATGCGCAAAGCTCAGCGCTCGGCAAGGCACAGATCGTGGCAGAAAATATTTTGTGCCATTGTCCAGGGGCGGCCCTTGCGTCGTAACATCCGAATCGGCTCTGTACACAAACCGTTTATATGGTGGATTCAAAGTGGTACGTTCCCGCAGCCACATTAAAAATCGCTCGCGAATCTTGTTAATCCACAAACTCAATGTGCATGTTATCCGATCGGATAGTGATTCCACTTTCTCGTATTTTGTCCCGTGATGTTGCGGGTATGGCTACTTGGGCACGGGCATTGGCTGGGATCGTCACCGTCCATTGGAAATGGCTTCCATCGCTGTGCCATTTATTGCGTATGGTGCCGTACATAGTCCGATGAAATACGTCTACCCGCGAAAGCTGGCGGAAGTTATGCGGGCAGAGGCTAAATTTCTGACACCCGGGGCCGGTTTCATCCGGGGTTATCCCGCCGATGCTTTCATGGAACCACGCAGAGAAGCAGCTTTGCATGGCATGATTCCAAGAACAGTGCGTTTTTTGTGATTCATTCGGCGATTTCCATTGCACTTCCGGCCAAGTGGTGTCGCCGCGTCCAATCATATACAGATAGCTGGGATAGCTGCGCTGCTTCATCATGCGATAAGTGAGATCATCGTGTCCAAATTCATTCAGTATGCTGTAAAGAGCCCGAGATCCAAAAATGCCGGTATCCGCATGATCCTTTTGTGCGGTTACATCCTTTTTAAGGGCGGTAGCCACAATCGCCTTTTGTCCTGCGGGAACCAACCCGAGTTGCAGGGCCATTGCATTGGCGGTCCGTGAACCATACCTTCTTGCCCGTGGCTGGAAAAACCTTCGCTGAAAAGCAGCTTGGACACCACTCGCCATCCGTTGAAACGTGGCGGCATCTTCCGGCAGTTTGAGTAACATGGCCGTTTTATGCATGGTTATCAGACAGGCATACTGTAGAGCGGTTGAACTCAGCGGCGCGAGGCACTTTGGATTGCGTCCGCCAACGCCAGGCGGGCACCAGTCGCCAAAACCGTACTTCACGATATAGTTCTGACTGACCGCCGACGAACTGACATAGAGAACCCATTTTTTCATGTGCGCGTATTGTCTGCGTAACGGTTGAGTATCACCGTGGTACATGTAGATTAGCCAGGGCACAAGTACACTGGTAGCCCCCCAATCGGGGTTGGCTTGGTCGCAAAGACGGCTTCCGGCGGTGATGTTGCAAGGCAAGCCGGGAGAAGCCGGCGTACCGCACGGCGTTTGCCCGCCTCGCCCCAGGGTGGTGCCAATATCATCTGTGAATTTAATCAGCAGCGGTGCGGCAAATAAATTGTAAATTGTCGCGACCGCCACTATGTGCATATCGCCTAACCATGAACATTTTTCGCGCGCGGGGCAATCTTCCGTGATGCTATGCAGATTGCTTTCAATGGCCCACATGGACGTGCGGTAAACAGCATTGAGTGAATCATCGGAACAGGTAAAACCTCCCCGTCGAGGCATGGCCGCAAGGAGCTGTATACCCGTGACAAATGCAGATCGGGCTTGCTTGGCAGGCCTGTGACCTCCACATAACGAAAGCCATGATAGGTGAATTGCGGCTCCCATTCTGCCGGTCCGCCGGGGCATACGTATATGGCTGTCTGGACAAAACCGTTGGCGAAGACCCCGGTGGTTGAAGGATCAATTTCAGTTCCGCCGGGGGCAAGAATCTCGGCAAAGCGAAAGGTCAATTTGGTGCCTGCCGGCTCGTGCACCTTGATCCGTACCACCCCGGCAAAGTTCTGCCCCAAGTCGATGATCCATTTTCCTTGCGACGTCGCGATGACATGTTTGGTGGCCATGGTTTGCCGGGTTTCGATGGGTTGAATCATCTGGCTTTGCAACCGACGCGTTGGGTTCTTCATCAGTCGTGCCTGCGTCCAGGAGGCATCGTCATACCCCGGACTGCACCAATTCGGTATTTCAAGGCGAGCGTCATACGTTTCACCACCATAGACGTTATCAAAGAGGACCGGTCCGGTAGACATCTTCCAACTGGAATCTGTTACGACACTCTCTGTGGTACCGTCCGCATATTCAATGACACATCTTGCAATCATCCGCGGCGGTCCCCACGCCAGTGCGCCGTCGTTAAATGCCAGATTCTGGCCGAAAAAGCCATTGCCCAACATTGCGCCAATGGTGTTGGTACCTTTTTGCAGACGCGCTGTGATGTCGTGCACAACATAAAACGAACGAACATCATATGTCGTCATGGCGGGATCAAGCCGCGCCACCGATACGTGGTGCATTAATTAATAAATATCAGTGACCCAAGCCGCAGATGTACATGCGAGCGCGTGTGACCGGTTTGGCAATTTCGATGTTTTTACGCAGCATCGGTGAAGCAAAAGACTTCACCATTATTGGTTCACGCATCGTGGCGGTTTGCAATGGTCGTGCGGACCAATGCGGCGGGCATATCCGTGGGGGCGACAGGAAATGCCCCGGTTCTGCGGCCGTGTCACCACGCCTGAAAAAACGGCTGCACCAGAGCTTCAGTGTTTGACCAATGCCCAGAACCGGCGCTCCACCATCTGGAAATGCTTAAAACTTTGATTCATAAGGTGGAGATAGCTGGCTACGGCCTTTCTCTGGGCGGCAGTGTGTACGCCGGCGCGTATTACAGTTTTAAGAGTGGCGGTGGTGTCTGAAAGGTGCCGGGCGGCATCATTAAACTCGCGTACGGCATCATACAGGTTGGTATTGGCCTGTTCCGTCTTGCTGGGGTGATACAGCAACCGCCAGGGGCTGTGGTGAATTTCCACAGCGAAAAGCTTCAGATTTGATGCCGCTCCATCCAGCGATCGCACCATTTGGCTTATGCGGTGCCGATTGGCCGTGAGCAGTTTATTGGCCCCCCCTGCCGCACCGCCAGCATTTACCAGCGTGGTGTGCAGGGCGACCAGATCAGTTTTGATTGTCTTGAGCATATGCGGTAGTGATTGCTTAATATCCGCGGTGATAGCGTTGATATCAGGCAGTGCATGCCGGCGGCCAGAATGCAGCAGTTTGCCCGCCTGGTTCATGGCGTAGGTGACGCTGGTGGTCACACGGTTGTAGTGATGGATGATCTCTGGAACGCGAGGTTCAATGGCGGCGACGGTTTTCTGGGCGGTGGCGGCCACCTGTCCGATGGATTTTGTGGCGGTGCCGATGCTGGCCAGGTCGGCATTAATTCTGGGAATGGTGGTGGTGCGTACCTGATGCACGATGGATTTAATATCGGGAAACATGGCTGTGGCGCGTTCGAATTCAGATGCCAGGCCGCCGGGGTGGCCATGGATAATGGTGTGGGGCGGCAGGGGCGAGCCTGTGCCCAGCGAACTGAAATTAAGCCAACTGGTGCCGGTTACGGTACCCCCCACCGCCAGATACACGCCCTTACGCAGTTTGTAGCGTTTCGGAATGGTGAAGGTGACTTCGATTTGCGTATGCGCATGGCCAGACTGAATATGGATAGCTTGGACCGACCCCACGGTATAACCGCCGATGCGCACATTGTCGCCGCGGTTCAGGCCGCCCAGATCATCATTAAGGGCAAAGCGGGCGGTGACGGTCTGGGTGGGCGTAAAGACGCGTGAAAAGCCTTTGATCGCCATGATTACAACAATAATCGCAAAAAAGCTGAGCACCATGAAGATGCCCGCACGCAATGCATCACGTTTTTTCCTGGCCATAAATCACCTGCTAAAATTAAACCGAATCCTTCTGCAGCAGGTCGGCTTCATACGCCTGCTGATCTGCCTTGGGGTTTAGCGGCCCGTCCAGCAAGCCATCCACAAATTGCCGCACCAATGGATCGGGGCTTGCCTTGAATTGCTCCGGCGTACCGATCATATGAAACCGCCTGCCCGCCAGCAGAGCCATCCGGTCGGCCACTTCAAAGGCGGCCTTCATATCATGCGTGATGACGATGCTGGTAACGTTAAGTTTTTCTTTCAAGTCCATAATCAGACGCGATATCTGAGCGCTGCTGACCGGATCGAGGCCGGCAGTGGGTTCATCGTAAAACAGAATGCCGGGCTGCATCATCAAGGCCCTTGCCAGGCCGGCGCGTTTTTTCATTCCGCCGGAGAGTTCCGATGGCATGCGATCAATACTTTCGCGCAGGCCGACAAGTTGAAGATAAATTTTAACCATGATCTCAATAAGCTCTTCGGGCAGATCGGTGTGCTGGCGCACTGGCAAGGCCAGGTTTTCGCGCAGCGACATTGAATTGAAAAGGGCACCGGTCTGAAACAGCACTCCGACCATCAGTCGCCAGGCGTTGAGTTCGCGGCGGGAATAGTCGGCAAATTCGCGCCCGTGGATCAGCACGCTGCCACCGTCGTAGGGCAGATGTCCCATGAGTATCCGCAGCAGGGTGGATTTACCAGAGCCCGAACCACCCATGACCACCAAGGTTTCTCCGGGAAAAACCTGCAGGTTGAGTTCTTCGTAAAGCACCTGATCGCCGAAGCTTTTGTGCAACTGCTTAAGCTCGATAATGGGCTGTCGGGGTTTGGTGTCAGATGAATCCATTGGCGTTCAAAACCCGAGAAAAAAGAATACCGTGGTGAAGAAAAGATCTGTGAGGATAAGCGCGACGATTGTCATTACAACCGTGCGACTGGTATTGATGCCAACACCTTGTGCCCCCCCGCGCACTTTAAGTCCCAGGAAGCAGGCAATGATGCTGATTTCCAGCCCGAAGACGGCAGCTTTAATCAGACCTGTAACAAAATCACCAACGGTGAGGAGTTGCACTGCGTGTTCATAAAATTGTACGGGGTTCAGGTGAAGAAACATCCCCCCTACCACCATGCCACCCACGATGGCTGCCAGATCTCCCACCACCGTGAGGCAGACCATCATCAGCACGCACGCCACCAGGCGCGGGACGACCAGAAAACGAATAGGATCAATGGCGTGGGCTTCGAGGGCCTCAATTTCCTCCCCCACCACCATGGTGCCGATTTCGGCGGCAATAGCCGACCCGCCAAAGCCGGTCAGCACCACGGCAGAAACCAGCGGCCCCATCTCTCGAAAAGTGGCCAAAGCCACCACGTCGGCCGTGACCGGCAGCAGGCCAAAGCGACCCAGTTCCGGTGCCATTTGCATGGCGAGGATCGCTCCGATGCTGGCCATCACCAGGATCACAATGGGCAGGCTGTCAATGCCGATGCGATTCATCTGCTGCCACAGGTTGTGCCAGTTCAGCCTTCGTCCGCGGCCATGAAACAGTGATGGGCCGATGGCTGAGAGCGAATCGCGCAACAGCAGGCCGAACTCGCCGATAAGTTCTATCGTCTGCCGCATCGGAGCCTTTCAAAAGTGGAGCGGGAATGAAATACAAATATAATGTATAAAAAGTTATATAATAATGTATTACTTGGCGGGTCGATGAAACCATGCCAAAGTGTGCGGCCGCTCATGACATGCTGCTGGCGGTCTGGCAGCCTTCTGATCAGCCTGGGTTGAGGATGGTGGAATATCATGCGGTTGTCAGCCTTCCTTGCCGTGGGTCAGTAGCCGGCTGAGATTCTGCGTTGAAATCCAGTCTAGCTCCTCGCAGCAATTGCTCGGCCTCGGCTGCGGGCATATCGTCCACAATGGCAAAAAGGTTCTCCAGCCGGCCAATCTGAATAATACCCCGCGCCATTTTCGGTGGGTGCATAATGTAGACGCGCCCACCCGGAGGTAAAAGCTGCATGGTTTCCACCAGTCCGGCGAGGCCCGCACCACCAAAGCGATCCAATGCCTCAAGATCAAGAATAAAATGCCTGGGTTTATAGTGGGCGATGACTTCAATAATTTCTTCGCGCAAAGCCGGCAGCAGAGCCAGCGTCATGGATCGGCTTAAATGATAAAATACCCGACCATCACCCAGATTCTGGACGGTGCCCAAAGAACAATCGCGGCAGCGGCGGCGTCTTTTCATCGGTTGCCTCCGGCGGGCGCTTTTGCAGTGACATGTGCCGATATCCATTGATTCCATCGGGCAATGGCCAGCTGACGCTGAACGAGCGGTGCGTAATACACAAACCCCAATTGGCGGCCTGTGATTTGTTTTAAGGCGTAGGCACAATAGAACCGAATGGCCGGATCGGTGGACTGCAGCCCACGGACCAGGGTCGGAATCGCAGCGGTGTCATGCGTGGCTGCAGCTTTTTTAATAGCCGGAATGCGCAGAGAGGGATCGGGACTTTTTAAGCTGGGATGACTGAGTTGAAAAAAGCTGCATCCCCCCAGCGTCAGTGCCGAAGTTGCTGCAGCCGCGAAGGCCATCAGCCCGCGCAGCAAAGCACAATGGCGGCTGGAAGATGCAATAACGGCGGCCCGGCGCTGGCTCATGTGGCGGTCACCTCTGCTTTCGTTTCCTGCCTCGCCTTCTAAGTATCTTAGTTTATGAGATGGCAGTTTGGCCAGCGCAGCCTGCAAGCGTAGCGCATGAGAAGCGGTGGCTCGGCTATAATTTTGCCCGGTGAATGGCCGGTAAACGGATTGCAGAGCGGCACGGAGTATATATACATACAGATATGGACATAACAACACATAATGAATCTGCATTTTGTGTTCGCCGGATAACGTTGGCAGAGGGTCCGGATGCAGCCAGATGGATGCGTGAGAAGAGCCATGATGGGCTTGTGACGCTGGCGCATTTTTGGGATCGATTACCGCTGACATCCAAATTTGCCCAGCCAGATCTACATCTGGTTGCGGTCCTGCCGGAAGAGACGGCGTGGTCGCCGGTGGCTGATTGGGCGGTATGCCGAGGTGTGATGCTGTATGTGCCGCACGCCCATAGGGCCGAGGTGTTTGCGGTAGATGGAAGCGCGGCAGACCATTTAGCGATGTATCTGGCGGGATGGGAGCGGCTGCTGCGGGGACCCCAAGCGGAGAATAGTCCTATAACTATTTATGAGTCATCATCTCCTTTGCAGTTTTTAACTGGAGACGCATCAACCGTGGCGGCGATGTTGCCTCAAATGCTGAAGCTGGTGCGTAGGAGGGCGGCAGTTAAGATTGTTACCAATTATGTTATGGCGTTGGACGCAGAGGCACCCGCGGCTGAGCATCCCAACGTGCGACTGGCGAAAGCGGAGGATGAGGCGGCGCTGAACCGGTGGCGGCGGCTGTACTCCCAGGAGCGGGGAATATTATTTGAGGCGAATGTTTTGGACGGGGTGCGTGCGGGGAAAATATTTGTTTATGACACTGGGGGCGAAATTGCGTCGGTCGCTAAATTTGATATGGAGCTGCCGGGACACATTGAGATTGGCGGCGTTTATACGTTTCCAGAGTTACGATCCAAGGGTTACGGCCGGGCGCTGATGGAGGATCTTTCTTACAAGATACGCCGTCAGGGAAAGATGCCTTTGCTTCAGGTTGATGAGAGCAATTTGGGGGCATACAAGATGTATCTGCGTTTGGGCTGGGCAGAGCTTGGCCGGCTATCGCGGGTTTGGCTGACATCTTCATAGTCTTGGACTGCGATATGCCAACGATTCAGGCGGATGTTCCACGTGGAACAACAAAAGGGTGGCTCAATCCGTCCCCACCATCAACAAAAACAAGTTGTTGTCCGTCGAGATTTGCATGCCGAGGTGCTCATTGCCAGCTTCAATCTGCATGGCCTCGCGAAGGTGACAGCAGCAAAGGGTAATGGTATCAGTTTTGGGTATCCGTAGGCAGGCCATTGACAAGAATTTAAAACTGACGCAATATGTTCCACGTGGAACATGGGCAGCGTGCCGATGGCGTCCCGCGGCGGTTTCCTTCGGTAAGGTCGTGATCTATGGCATTTGGTGGACGAAATCAATCCTCGACCTCGCACCAAAAACCTTTAAGTAGGGTTGGGACTGGCCTGTGATCGCAGACGCGATGCCAAGCACGCACGATTTTGCATTCAAAGGGGAAGTACGGTGCCTGTCAAACCTCGCTTAGGCAAGGGACTCAATGCCCTGATTGCTCAACAATCATCGGTTTCCCACACTGACAGTGCGCCCATTCATCGCGCCAACCAAGTTCAGCAGGTGCCGGTGGATCGCATAGTTGCTAACCCATCGCAACCGCGTTCCGCCTTCACGGATGATGACGTTGCAGAATTGGCTCAATCAATTAAGGTTCATGGCATCCTTGAACCGGTTCTGGTTGTCCGCAAGGATAACGACCAATATGAATTGATTGCCGGCCATCGCCGTACCGCAGCGGCTAAAATCGCCGGACTGACGCAAGTACCAGCAATCATTCGAGATACCGTCACTGCGGAACAACAAACCGAGTGGGCTCTGGTAGAAAACATTCATCGCGAGGACCTGAACCCCATAGATAAAGCCATTGCTTATCGGACCTACATCGACCGGTTTCATCTCACCCATCAGCAGGCTGCCGAACGCCTGGGGCAGGATCGCGCGTCAATATCTAACCACTTAAGAATGCTGGATTTACATCCCGATATCCAGGCGTTGATTCGATCTGGAAGCTTGTCCTTCGGCCATGCCAAAATACTCGCAGGGATTACCGATCCTGGCCGTCAGTTGGCACTTGCCAACCTGGCGGCCCAAACTGGATTAAGCGTTCGGGAACTGGAGCGGCAAGCCGCCGCCGAGTCAGCCGCGGTTGAAAATCACGATACCATTGTTCGTGAGCATGCTCGCACCGTTAAAAGTGCGCATGTGATTGAACTCGAACAGGAACTATCCCGAAAGCTGGGTACCAAACTGCGCATATTCCCGTCGCGGCGAAAGGGTTCTGGAAAAATGGTCATCCAATACTATTCGCTTGATGAGTTCGACCGCATCGTGGGAAACCTGACCGGCAAGCAGTGACCCGATGGATCATTCATTCCATACCCCCGGTCGCACATCCACGGTTTTAACCCGTCTTAAAGCCATGTTTCCCAATGCCCATATCGGGACACTTCGCAAAATGGTCGCGGATGGCCGGGTGAAATTAGATGCGGTGCGGGTTCGCACTGTCAACATGCCGGTATCGGAATCTGCCCATATAAGCATTGATTCTGCTCCAGCCGAAAGCCGACTTACTGACACCAATATTATACATTCAGATGCAGATATATTGGTATATGCGAAACCGGCGGGCATGCTCACCTCGACCACGCGTGACGAAACCCGCCCGACCCTCATTGCGATGCTTGAAAAACATATCAATCGCCAGACACCCGGTGGAAACATCTATCTCGTCCACCGTCTTGATCGTGATGCGTCCGGTCTGCTGATATTTGCGCGCAATGTTAAATCATTGGCGAATCTTAAAATGCAATTTCGGCGGCATACCATCACCCGTCGCTACCAGGCATGGGTGCATGGAACGCCGGGTACCGCCTCCGCTGAATGCAATGACAAACTGGCGGAAGATGATTCCGGCCGGGTCTTTGGCAGCCTGACAGGAAAGCCTGCCCGCCTGCACTATCGTCGTGTCAAATCCGTCGGCCGCCATACGCTTCTGGATGTGGAACTCTATACGGGGCGCAAACATCAAATCCGCGTGCAGTTAGCCATAAGAGGTTTTCCGGTGGTCGGCGACCGTGTTTATGGCAAGGCTGACGGCCAGAAGCGCCTGTTGCTGCACGCCGTAGAATTAATTATTCATCACCCGCGCACCGGGCAACGCATGGCCTTTCACAAGCCTCCACCGGCCGATTTTCATCCGCGCCAAGCCACGGCACCATTGCCTCAAAAGCCGCCAATCAAAAGGAAAAGACGCCACAAATAGCGCTGTGCCGCTCAGATTCAACTCGCGGCGCTTTCCGGTGGGGGGGCACTGTCATCTTTAATTAAATACACCGGCAGCCGCCGCTTCGGGTCACCGGCCAGATAGACCGTCCGCGAGGTGAAGGCAAATTCAATGCCCGCCTTTTCAAACTCTTCCATCATCTTCAGGTTGAACCGCTGATTAAAATCAATAAATCCCCAATAATCACTGACGGGTCGGTAATAATAGTAAATGGTAATGTTTAGTGAATCCGTCGCAAAGTCATTAAAATAAACACGGGGTGGGTAGTCGTTGGGGTTTTCAGGGTTATGTATTGGGCCACGAAATTCATCGCTTTCCAGTATCCGGCGTACACATTCGACGGCCTCCCGCATCCTATCGACTCCCACATCGTAGGTAATGCCGATGGTTAAAAACCGCCGCAGAAAGGGCCGCGCCGAAATATTCTGCACACTGGTATTGACGATGTCGGAATTCGGCACCGACACCAGTGTGCCGTCAAAAAGACGCAGTCGCGTGGACCGAAAGCCAATATCCTCGACCACGCCGTTAAACCCTTGATAGGTCACCTGCTGGCCGGTAAGAAAGGGGCGGTCGAGGAAGATCGTCGCCGACCCGAAGAGATTTTTAAGTGAATCCTGGGACGCCAGTGAAACAGCCAGACCGGCAATGCCCAGACCGGCCAGCCAGGAGCCAATATCGCGGTCAAAGATATTCTGTGTGATAAACAGTACCGCCACAATCATCACAAAAACCCGCAGTGTCTTGCGGATAATTGGCAGCACCTGCTCGGTTAATGGGGTTTCGTGACGGCGGATAAATCCCTTTAGCGCAAGCTCCACCATCTCTACCACGTTGTAGAGATACCAGAACACACCAATGGCAATCAGCAGCACCACCATTTTTCCACTGGCCAGCCGCAGTATGCCATTAAGATGCAATTGGCCAAGCCCGATCAGCAGGGAGACGGCAAAGACCACCAGATTGGCCGGCCTCGCGAGAGACGCCACCAGCACCGCCTGAAAATGCCATCCTCTTTTTTCCAGTCGCGTTCCCACGGAGGTAAGCGCAACGATGATCGCTCGGCCAATTGCCGCGCCAACAAATGTGGCAGCGATCAATATAAGCCAGTTCATCCAGCTGTTGGACATCAACAGGCGATGCAGATTCAGTGCGTGCATCATCTGTGCATAAAGCGTGCTGAGGCTGTGGTGATGCTCAGCATTTGCTTTAGGGGCACTCGCATTTCCCGCCATGATGATTTTAATAGGTACTATGCCTGCCTTCATTTCACCATTCCCTACCTTTCTCCAGCCATATTTCAACGCCTAATTCACCGGACGCAAGCCACCCACCAGCCGCTTTGCGTAATGCACACTTGAACCCCGTTTGTCCAACAGTGCACTGCGTCCGCGCTGAGCCATCAATCTGGCGGCGGATTCATTGGTCAGCCAATTTTGCAGGGTGGATTTCAGACCGTCCGCGCCATCAATCAAAACAGCACCGTTGACCGCCAGCAGCAATTCGGCCACATCGGCAAAATTCCATGTATGGGGGCCAAAACAGACGGGTTTTCCCAGCGCCGCTGCCTCAATCATGTCGCTGCCGCCAAGCGGCACCAACGATCGGCCCGAAAATACAGCCGCTGAAATGGCGTACATCCTCTTCAATTCCCCAAAGCTGTCCAGCATCACAACCTGTTGCGGTCCAAGTTCGGCAGGTCGGCGGCCATCGGGCATGGCAGACCGGCGTACCGCCACAAGCCCCCGGCGGCGGATCGCGTCTTCCACCCGGCTGTAAATTTCCGGCTTACGAGGCGCAATGCACAAACGAAGATGGTCGAAAGTCGGCTGTAACGCTTGATATGCATCCAGCAGAGGTTCTTCCTCACCCGGCCCGAGCGATCCGGCCGTAAAGAGCCAGTGTGATGGGCGCAATCCCAAGGCGGCTGCCAACTCGTCGGCACCGGCAATCGACGTGGCAAAATCTGCCGTGTCATATTTGATGGTGGGCATTACGGTCATGTGCTGCTCGTCGGCACCGAGGGCCTTAAAACGACTGCCGATGGCCTCGCTCTGCACACCAATGTGCCGCAGTTGCAGCAACATGCGGCGCATAATTGGCCGGACCATTGCGTAGCGGCGCAAACTTCGTTCAGTCATTCGCCCATTAATGATTTCCACCGGAATGTTGCGCTGCCGGCAGGCCTGCATAAAGTTGGGCCACAACTCCAGTTCAATCAGGCCTACCACCGTCGGCTTTACTGCATCCAGAAAGGATTTGACACTGAAGGAAAAATCCAGCGGATAGCGCAACGCCAGTACGCGCCCGGCACCAGGAGGATAAATTTTTAATGCCCGTGCCAGCCCGGTGTCGGTCGTTACGGTAACAATTACCTGAATATCATCTCCAAGCTGCAATATCTCCTGGATCAGCACGGAAGCAGACGCCAATTCACCCACTGAAACGCAGTGCAGCAGCACGCGGCGGCCGCGGGGCATCAGAGCGGCCCGCTGGTGGGCTGATAGTCGCCCCAGTCGCCCTGCCCAGCCCTGGCGATATTTTCCGGTTCGCCAGCTGCGCACCAGCAGCCATGGCAGGCAGATCACCATGGCTAGAATGTAGACGACATCAAAAATAATGTTTTCGCACCTCGGACAATCCGCATAACATTAAATCTGCAAGGAGGCAGGATGTGGCATGGCTTGGCATGCACTCAGCGTGCACGACTCCTTTAAGCTGTAACATTGAACCATCCGGCCCTGAATCTGCAAAGCAGAACCACCTACAAACTTCGTCCCCTGTCCAATATCCAGTCCCGCAATCGCACCATCTCGCTGGCGGTTGGTGCCCTTTGAGCATCACGGATATCGCTCCTCCTGCGGTGGCCAGCAGATGCGGAGACAGGGTTGCGTGCGGCGGCAGGTTTGCCTGCGCGGTCGATACGTGCATGGCGATGTGGCGGGGTATCGCTTTCTGGTTGCTGTGCCTTCGTGCCGGCCCTGCGCGTTGACCGCGGCCGAAAGTCGCGCGGGCCATCCGGGGATGGCGTCCCCCTCCATGGCCACTCAAAAGCAATGCGATAAAGTTTTTTACCGGCAGGTGGCAGGCTTGGATAAATCCGCCGCAACTCCGCCAGCAGTTCTGCCAGGTTGCTAAATCCATCGGCCTGCGCGTCGGCATCGGTTAATTCATCCAGATTCTGGACCACTTCCACCTTGGTGATAAGCATTTTCCCCAAACCGGGCGTAAAGCTTATCTGGCCCTCCGCCACGACAGGCCGCGACCAAAAACGGAGAGTCTGCCGTTTTTTGCCTTCTCGTACCAACCTTACCAGATGTTTTTTCAGCAGCAGCACACCATAAGGATAAGGGACAGCCGAAACCTTGGCCACATCAATTGGACTGGCAAAAAAAACGCCGGGCGCTGTGCGCCCGGCGTAGGTTATCGTCCGTCGATCAAGCCGCGATATCAGCTTTCCAGGCCACCGCGATATTTACGCGGCCGATTTTCCTCGGTTGCTTCCGGCTCATCACTGGGGCCACCCTGAACGCGTTTAAGCGAAAGGCCAATTTTACGGTCATCCATATCGACACGCAAAATTTTTACTTCCAGCTCGTCGCCCAGTTTGACAAAATCCTGTGGGTTTTCGACCTTTTCTTCTGAAAGTTCGCTGATGTGCAGCAGGCCTTCCAATCCCGGTTCAAGCTCAAGGAACACGCCAAAGTTGGTAATTTTGGTTACCTTGCCGCGCACAATCATACCGGGGCGGTAATTGGTCGGGATCGCGTGGATCCATGGGTCTTCGGTCAATTGCTTCATACCCAGTGCCACGCGGTTCTTTTCCTGATCCACGCTAAGTACCACACACTGCACCGTGTCGCCCTTCTTGAGCAGTTCGCTGGGATGGGCAATTTTCTTGGTCCAGCTCATATCCGTCACATGCAGCAGGCCGTCGATGCCTTCCTCGATCTCGATGAATGCGCCGTAATTGGCCACATTACGCACCTTGCCGGTAACCACGGTTCCAGCCGGGTACTTATCGGCCAGCACCGTCCACGGGTTGGCTTCGGTCTGTTTGATGCCCAAGCTGATTTCCTGCTTGGCTTTGTGCACTTCCAGGATGACCACATCCACTTCTTCACCCACAGACAGCATTTCGCTGGGATGATTGATGCGCTTGGTCCAGCTCATTTCAGAAATGTGCACCAGGCCCTCAACGCCTTCTTCAAGTTTGACAAATGCGCCGTAGGTGGTGATGTTCGTCACCTGGCCCCTCACCCTAGTGCCGACCGGATATTTTTCATCGGCTTGTTCCCAAGGTGAAGTGTGCTTCTGCTTAAGGCCCAGAGCGATTTTCTCCTTTTCCCGGTCCACACTGAGCACCATGACTTCAATTTCCTGCTCCAGCTTGAGCACATCGCTGGGACGGTTTACCCGGCCCCAACTCATGTCGGTGATGTGCAGCAGACCGTCCACACCGCCAAGATCGATGAATGCACCAAAATCGGCAAAGTTTTTCACAATGCCATGCCGCAACTGGCCAACTTCAAGATTGTCAAACACCTTCTGCTTGGCTTCAGATCGCTGGCGTTCCAGAAACTTGCGGCGACTGATGACAATATTGCGCCGCTCCAGATCAATTTTTAATATTTCCGCTTCCACCGTGCGGTTGATAAACTCGCCAATTTCGCCCGGGCGCCGCACATCCACCTGCGATGCAGGCAAAAACACCGGCACACCAATATCCACCAACAGTCCACCCTTGATCTTGCGGATCACCTTGCCACTGACCGGGTCCCCTTCCTTCTTGGTGTTGACGATGGTCTCCCATCCGCGGATACGGTCGGCCTTTCGTTTTGAAATCTGCACCAGGCCATTTTCAGATTCCACCTGCTCCAGCAGCACCACAACTTCATCGCCCACTTCCACATCGCTGGGGTTGTCAAATTCCCGTGACAGTGAAAGCACACCTTCACTCTTAAGGCCTATTTCCAAAATGACATCGTCACCGCGGATGTTGACAACCTTGCCAGTCAGCAGCGAACCGTTGGCGAATGTTTTGCCGGAATCCTCCAGCATGGTGTCGATGTTGACATCACCACCTTCATAAAGTTCTTTGACCTGATCGTTCCCCGATTGACTGTCCAGACCAAGCTCTTTAAGCAGTGCATGATTAACCATTGATGATACTTACCTTTCCCCGTCGTTTGCATTCCGGGCCGCTCCGAATCGTTTGGTTGGTATTGACTACCGAATGGCAAATAGGATGGGAAAAAATTCGCTCCGAATATTTGCCGAGGCCAAACACTGGCCAGCGCAACTGCACCGAAACTTTGCAGCCATCGTTTCGGCGTGGTCGCCAAGGCAACCTTTCGCCAGATTCAGATGGACGTATCAGTATAGCTGCTTCATCTAAATTACGCAAATGGCAAAATTTGACCGTAGCCGAAAAGGGGGTGGCAATTTTTTCGGGCGGCTGCCGGGGTGTTCGGGTTTACCGCCGCAAGCGGCGCGGCGCAACCTCGCGGGCAGAGGCGACATGGCGGTGGGATACGGATTTCGCGAGCTGGCACGCCCACGCCGAACGCGCGTGCACGAGTCACGCGGCTAAGTGGGCGGACGCTGCGATGAGTAGACCGATTATCGTGTACATCGGGTTCCCTGGCGGAATTTTATGAGATTACCACATTCTGCGAGGGCTTTTGCCTCGCCCCAAAAAATTGCCACGCGCGCCGAATAAGGGGGTGCGCGAGAAGAAACGGCGGGGGAATCGCCTCGGCTTCGTTCAAGCGATCCGCCAAACCATCCCAAGGATCGGCGAGTTTCGTCAGCTCGTCGGTCACAAGCAGGTCGGTGACCATGCCAGTGGCCTCGGCCAAAGAGCCGTCGGCGAGCCGTGCGCGCTTCCGCTGTCCCAACATGGATCTGCACGCGTGTATAAGCGAATTTAGCACCCAAAGGCACAGCCCAAGCTAGAATATGCGCATGAATTTAAAGCACCCGAAGCGGTCGACCATCATTAAAATTTGCGGCATCACTAGTCTGCAGGATGCGATCTCGGCTGTTGAACTTGGCGCCGATTTGATCGGGCTTAATCTGGTCGGTGGGCCGCGTAAGATCACGCCTGCTACTGCCCACCAATTTGCTGCGCATCCCGTACTGGCCGGCAAAGTGGTGGTGCTGCTGGACAATTGGCCAGTGCCATGGATTGAATCGCCATCGATGCAGCCAGCTATTGTTGGCGTACAGTTTTACGGCCCGCTGGATCGTCCGGCGATGAACCGATTGCAGCATCATTCTTTGCAGTTGCTGTTGCCGGTGCAGGTTAAGAATGGCCAATCGTTGGCTGCTGTTGATGCCGCCATCGTGGAGAAATCCCGTAGCATCACCTGGCTGCTGGATGCCCACGTGCCGGGCCAGCTTGGCGGCACCGGCAAGACCTTTGACTGGTCCGCGGCAAAGTCGTTTGCACGGCGATGTTCGGATGATGGCCGATCACGTTTGGGTGTAGCGGGTGGTTTAACGCCGCAGAATGTGGCCGCGGCCATGCGCGAGCTTACGCCGCACCTGGTAGATGTATCCAGTGGGGTAGAAATCCCCGGCCGCCCGGGCGTTAAAAGCCGGGAGCTGATGGAGGCGTTTATTGCGGCGGTGCGCTGCCGCGATCAGGCGGCTTCCGGTGGTGGCGAGGTTTGAATATCGCTGCGGGCTTTTTGCCGCCGGACAATATCGCACGCCAGCGTGATGGCGGCCTTCATGCTGCCGGGATCCGCCCGGTTTTTGCCCACAATGTCAAACGCCGTCCCATGATCGACGCTGGTGCGCACAATCGGCAGACCAAGGGTCAGATTAACGCTGCTGGAAAAATCGAGTAATTTAATCGGTATCAATCCCTGGTCGTGGTACATGGCCACCACCACGTCGTACACGCCCTTGGCAGCCTTTACAAAGACGGTGTCGGCACTCAACGGCCCGTGCACATCCATCCCCTGGCCCTTGGCCATGGATATGGCGGGTTCAATAATGCGGGCCTCTTCATCGCCAAACATGCCGTTCTCGCCAGCGTGGGGGTTAATGCCACAAACGGCGATGCGCGGGTTCGGGATGTCAAACCAGTCGCGCATGGCGTTATGCACCAATTCAATGGGGTCAAACACCGTGCCGATCTTGAAGCTGTGCCGTAATTCAAACAGCGGTTCATGAATGCTGCACAAAACCACTTTTAAACCACGATGATTGGTCAGCAGAGGCTGCAGCGAGCGGCTTTGTTCCAGCAGGTGCGGGTCCAGCGGGCGTGGTGCGGCGACAAACATCATCGCATGTCGCCGGGAATGGGTTTTTTCGGCCAGCAATTCGGTATGCCCTGGCCAGCGGTTGTACCCGGCCAGCTTCCAACTTTCTTTACAGATGGGGCCAGTGACGATGGCATCAATTTTGCGCACGCGAGCCGCTTCAATGGCATCAAGAACAAACCGCATGGAGGCCAAGCCGCCTTGTTTGGATGGCGAGCGCACATCCAAGCCTAAAAATGAAAATTCGTCATAATCCAGCACAACCACATCATGATCATACGGGCGCAGGCGATCATGCTGATCGCGCCACCAGAAGGGCTCAATTTCGGCCAAATCGGCGCTGTAGGCCATTAGTTCGTTAAAGCCAAGCACCACAAACCGCCCCAGTTTGCGAATGGTCGGGTCCGCCAGTGCCTTTACAATTACTTCCGGCCCAATACCGGCTGGGTCGCCCATTGTGATGCCGATGACCGGTAGTGTCGGCGTCATGGCAGTACCTCCACCGAATCGGTCTGCTGAAGCACACTACCCTGAAACGGGGGCATATTTTGAAGATAATTCCAAATCGACCGGGCCAAAATGTCGGTTTCCAGGTTCACCCGATGGCCGGGGCGCAATTCTCCCAGCGTCGTGGCCCGCAGCGTGGCTGGGATAACCGCCAAGCTGAAAGTTTCGGCATCCCGGCCGGCGACGGTCATGCTGACGCCATCGACCGTAATGCTCCCTTTTTCAACAATCAGCGGCCTCGCGTGCGGTGGTATGGAAAGCCGAATCCGCCAGTCTTTGACATCATTTTGCACTTCTACTACTTCGGCAACCGCATCCACATGTCCCTGCACAAAATGGCCACCCAGCGGTTCGCCAGCCCGTAATGCCCCCTCTACATTCACCCGCGATTCCGGCGATAATTCTGCCAGTGTCGTACGGCGGAGAGTTTCGGTGATCACGTCAAAGCCCACAACCCCTTTAGCAATGGCTTCTGCCACCGTCAGGCAGACGCCGTTTATGGCAATACTCTGACCCAGCCGGTGATGCACTGGGTCTAATGTCCCCAATTCAACCGTCAACCGACGACCCGCAGCCGTGGGCTGGCTATCGATGACGGTTCCTAAACTTTGCACCAGTCCGGTAAACATACCTTTATTCTATCCCAAACTGGAGGGTGCATGCGCAAAGCCGGCTTCACAGTCGGCAGGTCGCAAGGCCAACAAGCGTTGTATCGGCTATATTGGATCGCATGTCCATCCGCTTTACGGTTGAACACACCGATGCTCATACGGCCGCACGAACCGGCCGCATCAGAACGCCTTGGGGCGAATTTGATACCCCGGCCTTTATGCCCGTCGGCACGCGCGGCAGCGTTAAAGGGCTGACGCCCCAGATGCTGCGCGACGTGGGCAGCCAAATCATTCTGGCCAACACATACCATCTGATGTTGCGTCCCGGCGGGGCTGCCGTGGCCGAACTTGGCGGTTTGCAAACGTTTTCCGGCTGGCGTGGACCGATGCTGACCGATTCGGGTGGATTTCAGGTTTTTTCGCTCTCTGACCTGCGCGACTTAGGCCCGGATGGAGTGGTTTTTAGATCGCATTTGGATGGAACACGGGTTGAACTCGGCCCGCGCGAGTCCATGCGGGTGCAATATCAGTTGGGTGCAGATATCGCCATGGCATTTGACGATTGCCCACCCGCCGATTGCTCCACCGATCGTCTTGATGCGGCCATGGATCGCACCATTCGTTGGGCTGGGATATGTCGGCAGGAGCACGACCGGCTGGATGCAGGAAACCGCCAGGCGCTGTTTGGAATTGTGCAGGGGGGCACCGATCCCGACCGTCGCCGACAATGCTTGGCGGAACTGCAGGCCATTGGCTTTGATGGCTACGCCATTGGCGGTCTGGCGGTTGGCGAGGGGCACCACCGCATGGTGCAGACACTGGACGGCATCTGCCCGCACATGCCCGCCGATAAACCACGCTATCTGATGGGTGTGGGCTATCCAACGGACATCATCGAGGCTGTTAAGCGCGGCGTAGATATGTTTGACTGCGTGCTGCCGACACGAAACGGGCGCAACGGCCTGGCATTTACTGCCCATGGTGTTTGCCGTCTGCGCAATGCACAATACGCGGTTGATAAGCGGCCGCTGGATGAAACGTGTGACTGCGCATGCTGCCGTGAATTCAGCCGTGGGTACCTGCGGCATCTGTTTTCGGTGGGGGAGATGTTAGGCCCAACGCTGGTGTCGCTGCACAACGTAAGATATTTTCAGCGTCTGATGCTGGACATAAGGGCCGCGATTAGGGACAATAACCTTTCTGTACTCGCCGGGCCGGACTTGCCCGCGGCAGTGGACCAAGTGGAAGAGTCGGCTTGAGGTGATGCCTCACAGGGCCTGTTGGGGAGGTCTTGGGGTGTTTTGGCGTAGACCAAAGCATGCTTTGCCGACCGGTCGAATATTAAATGTCGTTGATGCTTTGGAGATAGAAGCATGCAGATACGTAATGGTTTTTGGATTGTGGCACTGCTGGTTGGCGCCTGGCTGATGCCGGCATCAGCGTTTGCCGCCGCCATCGCAACCCCCATCAATGGAACGGTTCCAACCGCCGCGGCACCAACCCTCAGCCAGAGTGCGGCCGTCAGTGCCGCCACGCCCGCACCCAGTGCGGCGGGAGCCAAGGCGGCAGTCACCACGGCGGCAGGTAAGGCCAAGGCGGGGGCCGCAAGCACCACGCAGCCGGCTAACCAAGGTGCCCCTGGAGGCATGTTGCAAACATTGGCGTGGTTTGCCATCCCGCTGGGCATTGTTTATCTGATGATCCTGATGCCCAAGAGCCGCGAGGATAAACGGCGTCGCAAAATGCTCAGCGAACTGAAACGTGGAGACCGAGTGGTAACCACTGGAGGCATGCTGGCATCTGTTATTGATGTGCGCGATTCGGAAGTGGTGCTTAAAGTTGATGAATCGGCCAATGTGAAGGCCCGCTTTACCCGGGCCGCCATTGCCGCCGTCCTGCCAGATTCATCATCGGCGGCTGAAGAAAAAGCCCCGGAAAAGAAAAAATAAACCTTCGGGTGCAGCACACCAACCGATATCCGGCGTGCTGCAATGTGGCATTTAATACTCGGCGGAGTGGTGTAAGCGGTTCATGAAACAAAATCTTGGCTCACGATTCATCCTGATACTGGCAGCCATCGTTCTGGCGGCATTGTGCATCTATTTCAACGGCATCCGCGGTGGTATTGACCTTTCTGGCGGCACATCGCTGGTGTATCAGCTCAATGTGCCCAAAAATTATCACGGCAGCACAAGTCGGCTGGCCCAGCAGGTTATTGCAGTGCTGCGCAAGCGCGTCGATCCCGACAACGTCTACAACCTGGTGTGGCGCGTGCTGACCGGCGACCGCATCGAAATCCAGATGCCGCTGTCCAGTGCCAAATCGCGAGCCGCTCAAAAACAATATCAAACCCTCGTGCATCAGCTTGAAAGTAAAAACATCCAGCCGTCGCAGATTCATGCTGCCTTGGCGGCATCCGGTGCCCAACGCCAAAAGGAATTAATGGCTTTAGCCGCGGGCGATAAAAATCGTCTGGCACTGCTGCAGAAACTGGCCGCGGCCAATGCCGCCTTCAATCACGTCGAAAAATTAACCGCCGCATACAAAAATCCGCTGGATGTCCCCACCCGCCTGGTGCAGCAACTTCAGGCGGCGACCAAAGCCCGCAGCAAAGCGCTCGATGCGGTGCTGGCGCTCAATGTCAATGTGCAAAATCTGGCCGGGCTGTTCTCGTCCGATTACACCCACCCCACGCCCGCCATCCAGAAAGATATTGCCGCGATTATTGCCGCTCATCCCCACCGCGCAGGGCTAATTAAGAAATTGCAGGCGGCCTACGTATTTCTGCAAAAGCACAGCGGCGGGCTGAACAACCCGGCCGAATTGGAGCGGCTGCTGCGCGGCTCTGGCGTACTGGATTTCCGCATCACCTATCCCATGACCAATGCCTCGATTCAGGCGCTGGCCCAACTGAAAAAGCGGGGCCCCAACCGTGGTTTCACCCCGGCCGGTACCGCATGGTATCCAATCGATGCGCGCGACGGGCAGGACCTGATCAAATTGCGCGGCGCACCCGATTACACCATTGGCCGCTACGAGGGTAAATACTACATACTGCTGTACACCACACCGCAAAAAGCCCTCAGCCATGGTGATGGACGCCAGCACTGGAAAGTGTCGCGGGCTGAACTTACCACCGACCCCAACAGCGGCGAGCCGGTGGTGGACTTTACCCTCGATAACGCCGGCGGCGCCTACATGGGCGAATTGACCAGCCATAACATCGGCCAGCAGATGGCCATTTTGCTTGACGGCAAGGCAATTACCGCCCCTACCATTCAAAGCACCATCCATAGCAACGGCATGATCACTTTGGGTGGGCCCAGCGCATCACAATCGGTCGCTTCAATTGAAAAGCAGGGCGAGATCTTGGTCCAGACCCTTAATGCCGGGTCGCTCCCCGCTACCCTGCAATCGCAGCCCATATCGGTTTACACCATCGGCGCTACTCTCGGTGCCGATAACCTGCGTGCCGGTCTTCACAGCGCTATCATTGCGGTCATCGTTGTGCTGCTGTTCATGTTTACTTATTACACCATCACCGGGGCGTTTGCCGATATCGCCCTGCTGCTTAACCTGCTGTTGACTCTTGGCGTCATGGCCTTAATTCATGCCACCTTTACCCTGCCCGGCATCGCCGGCGTGGTATTGACGCTGGGCATGGCCGTGGATGCCAATATTCTTATCAATGAGCGCATTCGCGAAGAATTGCGCAAAGGTGCGTCACTCTGGCTGGCGGTGAAACAGGGGTATGACCGGGTATTCTGGACCATTTTTGATGCCAACCTTACCACGTCTCTTACCAGCATGGTGCTTATTGCTGTGGGATCCGAAGACGTAAAGGGCTTCGGCGTCACACTGCTGATAGGCTTGGCGGTGCACATGTTCACCGCCCTGTTTGTCACCCGCACGCTGATGATCGCCGCCATTCGCTTTGGCGTGATGAAACAGATTGATGACCTGTCCGTGAAGGAATATTTCCGCGATCTGTTTACCTTTACCTGGCTTAAAGGCCGCTGGCCATTTATGCGTGTATTCACACTGGCCAATTTTGACTGGATTGGCAAACGTTACATATTCTGGGTTGTATCCGGGTGTCTGATCGTAGGTGGAATTATCACATTTATCGCCCGTGGTAATAAAAAATACGATACCGAATTTAACGGTGGCACTCAGATTACCCTGCAATTGAAGCCCGGCGTCACCATGCCGGTATCGCAGGTGCGCCGGCGCGTAGAGGCAATCGGCCGCAAAATTCCTGCACTTAAGGCCCTGCAGCATGCCACGGTTTATTCTCTGGGGTCGCGTCACAATCAGTTCCAAATTATTACCAGTATCGTTAATCCACCGGGTAAATCGGGTATCAAACCGGGTGCGTCGTCCAACACGCCGGTAGGCCAGCTTTCGCATGCCTTGGAGGTGGCTTTCGCCAAGCAGATTAAAGTCACCCGGCGGCTTGCGTTCACCGATGTGGGGGTTTCTGCCAAGCATATATCGGCGTTGATCAATCATGGCATTGTTATGCCGATCACGCACAACAGCTTGGCTGAAATTGCCCCCGGTCTGCCGAATGTGGATGTAAGTGATTATCGCGGCGGCGTTGCCATCTTATTGCAAAATATCTCGCCGGCTGAATCGGTGCATTCCATGACAGAACGCATTACTAGTATGAGTGAGGAACCCGACTTCGCCAACATCGAATACAGGCCTTTTAAGGTTATTCCGCTCCACTATGCGACCGGTTCGGCCACAGGCAAAACGGCATCGCGGCACCCCGCTGTTACCTCCGCCGTCGTTGTGGCGGTAGACCCCAATTTGCCGTATGACGCTAACAGCGAAGCGGTCATTCAGGCTTGGAGTAAGAAGGTTGCCGCGCCGGAATGGCGCATCGTCCGCACGGCCTTGACTACCTCCGGCGGCCTGGCGGGCATTACCAGCTTTGCCCCGCAGGTGGCTGCAGAAGCACGGTTGAATGCCGTCGCGTCGGTGCTGATTTCACTCATCTTAATCGTCATCTATGTCTGGCTGCGGTTTGGCGGTATTCGCTACGGCTTCGGGGTTATCTTCTCGCTGGTGCATGATGCCGTGGTGGCCGTGGCTGCAACGGTGCTGGCGGTATTTATCCATGAAACGGCCATTGGTAAGTTTTTGCTGGTGGACAATTTCAAGATCAACATGACGATGATCGCCGCATATTTGACCATCATCGGTTATTCCGTCAACGATACCATCGTGATTTTTGACCGCGTGCGCGAAAACCGTGGCCGCACCAAACAGCCGCTGACAGCCAAACTGGTCAATGATTCCATCAACCAGTGCTTCGGCCGAACTGTCTGGACCACCTTTACCGTGTTTGTCGTCGTGCTGATTCTTTACATCTTCGGCGGCGCTGGTGTGCACGGCTTTGCGTATGCCATGCTTATTGGCGTATTCACAGGTGCGTACAGCACACTGGCCATAGCATCGCCCATGCTGCTGCACGTAAAGGACAAACCGGCAAAACCCACTAAGGCTTTGGCCGGTGGCGACGGCCAGTCGTTGGCCGCGCAAACCGCCGCCCCGCAGTAATGGCGTGCTGCTGGGTTTATTCCATCGCCCTGCATGCGAGGATTATGTGCGACGGAGAGGTCGGTTTGTTCGCCGGAGAAAATCGGGCCGCTCAACCGTGCGGCTCACCTTGGCGCGGTCACGCTTTGTTTAACCCAGCGTTTCCAGTCATGCGCCAGGCGGTTTGGCCACCAACTAACCGGTCTTGCCACTTTGGCACGCACCGATATAATCCAAGGTACTAAGTGGCTCTGCGAGGAACACTCTGGCGCGTGCTGGGGGTATCCCGCCGTTTTATCGGTGTAAAGGCGTTTTTAATGTTAAATCAGGCAAAAAAGTCGGAAATTATCTCAAGTATGCGGATTCACGATGGAGATACGGGCTCTGCCGAGGTGCAGATCGCCATCCTGACGGAACGTATCAACGAGCTGACGCAGCACCTGCAATCGCACAAAAAGGATTATTCCTCCCGACGTGGATTGTTGAAAATGGTGGGTAGGCGGTCCAGCTTGCTTAAATACCTTACCCGCACCGACCCGCAGCGATATCAAAGTGTGATCACGCGGCTGGGATTGAGAAAATAAATGGTACAGCCCAAGCCCTCCCCAAGCGGGGTGGGCTTGTATGCTTTTAAGGGCTTCTACAGCCCGCGAAATGTTGAGTATTAAATTTGGCCGAGAATGACAATGCTGCAGGTCGGTTGGATTGTGTTGGAATGATGTTGTTTGCAGCAGATCAAGTGTAAGGTGAATTCATGACGGTTGTTAAAGTTGAGACGGAGATTGCAGGGCGGTTACTGACGATTGAAACCGGGCATCTGGCCAAACAGGCGGCAGGTGCCGTGGTGGTGCGCTTTGGAGAGACCATTATTCTTGCGACGGTTTGCACAACCGATCCGCGGCCCGGGACCGACTTTTTCCCGCTGACAGTTGATTACCGAGAGAAAACATCCGCTGCTGGCAAATTCCCCGGCGGTTACATCAAGCGCGAAGGTCGCCCCTCCACCAAGGAAACTCTCACTGCCCGGATGATTGATCGCCCCATCCGTCCCCTGTTCCCCCTGGGCTATTTTGACGAAGTGCTGATACAGGTCATGGTGCTTTCTGCTGATGGACAAAATGACCCCGACGTGCTTTCCATGATCGGGTCATCGGCCGCCTTGGCTATCAGCCAGGTTCCATTTGAAGGCCCGCTGGCGGCCGTGCGAGTGGGCCGCGTCAACGGCCAATTCGTTGTCATGCCGACGGCGGAAGACCTGGACCATTCCGACCTCGACCTTCTGGTAGCTGGCACCGATGAGGCGGTCAACATGATCGAAGTGGGTGCCCGAGAACTGCCCGAAGCGGTCGTGCTGGAAGCCATCGCCATCGGCCATGAGCACATCAAGCGGATTGTTAAAATTCAGCGCGATCTCATGGCGCAAGTCGGCAAACCCAAGGTGTGCAGTACTAATCTGCCTCCGGAGTCATTGGTGCAGGCTGTCGCGGCCTATGCCGACAAGCTTCGCACAGCCAAACAGGTTCCCGGCAAAAAAGAACGTGGTGCCGCTGTGGACGCCGTCACTGAAGAAATCAGCAAAGCTTTCACCAAAGCTGAAGGCAGTACAGCCCCCACCGCAACACACGACGCCTTTCACGTTGCCATGGCCATTTCCATGTTGGAAGAAAAAGTGGTGCGTCAACTGATCCTGGATGGCAAGCGCCCCGATGGTCGCGATACCACCACCGTACGCCCTATTCAGTGCGAAGTAGGCATTTTGCCACGCACACACGGATCAGCGATATTTTCCCGCGGTGAAACGCAGGCGCTGGTCACCACCACCCTGGGCACCGGCGATGATGAGCAGATTGTGGATGGATTGGGTGCCGAATATTCCAAGAAATTCATGTTGCACTATAACTTTCCGCCATTTTCAACCGGCGAAGTTAAGCGCATCATGGGACCGGGCCGACGCGAAATTGGCCACGGTGCACTGGCCGAGCGTTCGCTTGAACCGGTACTGCCGTCACCTGATCAATTTCCATACGTGATCCGGCTGGTGTCCGACATTCTGGAATCCAATGGCAGTTCATCGATGGCGTCGGTTTGCGGCGGCACCTTGGCCCTGTTGGATGCGGGTGTGCCGTTGGTGCGCCCGGTGGCAGGTATCAGCATTGGATTAGTGACTGAGGGCAACCACGAAGTGCTGATTACCGACATCCTGGGTGAAGAAGACCACTACGGCGACATGGATTTTAAGGTGTCTGGTACCACACAGGGCATCACCGGAATACAGTTGGATTTGAAAATCAGAGGCCTGCGGCACGACCTCATTGTCAAAACGATGGAGCAGGCCCGTGTTGCCCGGCTTAGCATTCTGGAAAAAATGCACGCCGCCATTGCTGCTCCGCGCCCGCAGATTTCACCGCACGCACCGCGGCTGCTTACGATCCATATAAATCCCGATAAAATTGGTAAGGTCATTGGCCCGGGTGGTAAAACCATCAAGCGGATTGTTGAAACCACAGGCGCCAAAATTGATATCGATGATGATGGCACGGTATTTATTTCAGCCGTGGGGATGGATGCTGCCGAGCGCGCCCGCGAAGAGGTGGAGCGTCTTACCGAGGATGTCAAGATAGGCCGGGTATATACCGGCAAGGTCACTTCAATTAAAGACTTCGGTGCATTCGTTGAAGTTATTCCCGGCGTGGATGGTCTATGCCATGTGAGCGAATTGGCAGATAAATTTGTCAAAAACGCTCATGATGAGGTAAAAATGGGGCAGGAACTGCGCGTGAAAGTAATCGCGATTGATGATCAGGGACGCATTAAATTGTCCCGCAAACAGGCAGTGCGCGATGAGGCGCAGCATCTTGGGCAGACGCCCGTGACTACAGCGTAATAGGCTGTGACTTGGACGGATCCTTGGCTTCACGGCTTGGTATTAATAGTGTTTCGGATAAAGGGTAAATCCGGGAGGCTGTCATGCCAACAGGACGCGTCAAGTGGTTTGATCACCGCAAGGGTTTTGGTTTTATAGTCGACGAGGCCGGAAATGAGATATTCACCCATTACACGGTGATTGATGGCCGGGGCTTTCGCCGCCTGCATGACGGCGAAAAGGTTGAGTTTGAAGTCTTTCGTGGACCAAAAGGTCTGTGCGCATCGCGAGTGTATCGGCCTCATCCAACCAAGCCCGCTGCAGAATTTAGGCACTCATTAGTTGAGGATTGATGCGGCTCGCCGGTACTTCAATCTTCAGGCGGTAACAGCGTTATGAACCGATTTAATTCCGTTGCCCCGCTGGAGGCTGCGGCGTCTGGCCCCAGCGACCCTCGTGAGTCGGAAAGAGAATTTCGACTCCATCAGCTTGCCAAACTGGGCGAATTGGCCGGCGGCTTGGCGCACGAATTAAAAAACCCCCTCTCCACCATCAAACTCAATCTTCAATTGCTTCAGGAAGATATCGCGGATGTTCCCAATCTGGATACCAGCCGCGCACGCGTGCAAACCCTGCGGCGGGAGGTGGATCGCCTGCACCAGACACTTGATTCATTCCTGAAATTTGCCGGTCGCATTGAACTTAATCGCCAGGTCGTCCGCGTGAATGCCATCATCCGCGATATGATCGATTTTTTCACACCGCAGGCTGCTGCCAGTCAGGTTCGCATGCATGCCAGCCTTGCAGATGATGATTTGCCACTAAGCCTTGATGTTAACCTCTTCAAGCAGGCTCTTTTGAATATGATGCTTAACGCCGTGCAGGCAATGCCATCCGGCGGTGATTTAATTATCCGTACGGCCGTGCACAACGGCACGTTGGTGCTTGATGTTTCTGATACCGGCGTGGGAATTCCGCCCGAGCAGTTGTCTCGCCTCTTTGAGGCGTTTCACACCACTAAAAAGGGGGGCACCGGTCTCGGCTTGGCCACCACTCGCCGTATTATTGAAGAGCATGGCGGCCATATCAGTGTGGAAAGCCAACCGGGGCGGGGCACCAATTTTCGCCTTGAGCTGCCCTTGAATAACAAAAATCCGTTACCATCTGCAACGGGTCAATAATCAGCCGCAGATCTTTTGAACTTCCTGTAAGAGGACACCTGTAATGCCGATTCGTATGCTTGTTTCAGATGTGGACGGCACCCTGCTGGCGCCGGATAAATCCATCTCAGCCGCAAGCCGCCGCGCTATCGCCAAACTTCACGCCGTCGGCATCCAATTTACAGTTATCAGTGGCCGTCCGCCGCGTGGCATGCAATTTTTGGTTGATCCACTGGGGCTGACCCATCCAATGGCCGCCCTTAATGGCGCCATGATTCTTTGGCCTAATCTCAGTCTGCTTCAGGCAACCACCATGAATCCGGCCGTTGCTGCAGGCGTGGCCGACATCATTCGTCAGCACGAATTGGAACTGTGGCTTTACACCATCAGCGACTGGCTGGTGTCGGATCCCCAATCGCCGCACGTCCGCCATGAAGTGGCCGTGGTTCAACATGAACCCGCACTGATTGCCGATGGCGGCCAGTTTCCTCCATCCGTGACAAAAGTGCTGGGCGTCAGCGATGATCATCCCCGAGTGAGGCGGTGCGAAGCCGCGGTGCTGCAACAATTTTCCAATCAGGTATCAGCCAGTCGTTCGCAGCCGCACTACCTTGATGTCACCGCACCGTCCGGGGACAAGGGGCACGGCCTTGCGGCACTATCCACCGTAATGGGCATCGAGCTGGAATCGATTGCGGTTATTGGTGACGGCCCCAATGATATCCCAATGTTTCATAGGGCGGGGCTTAGCATTGCAATGGGCAATGCAGACCAGACAGTGCGGCAGGCCGCCCGGCATGTTACCGATACGAATTCTGATGATGGCTTTGCTCAGGCTGTCGAGCGGTTTATTCTGCCGGCTGCGAAGTAAAAAGCAATGCTTGTCACAGGTGCAGGAAGGCAGATGCGGATGAAATATGAAATAAATCCCCTCAGTGTGGCAAAAATATTCCTGGTGGCCGCAGCGCTGGCACTGCTTTGCGGCTGCGCACAGCAGCCTGTGGCACCGTCGCATCGCCTGGCGGTGCTGCCCCTGACCATGCAGATACGGCAGATTAATCGCATGGCTGACCGAATCAGCACCCTGCGTCTCACTGGCTCATTAAAAATTACTTATGTCAGCCGCCACAACAGGCCCGGCTCACTTTCGCTTCACGCGGTGCTGCTGGTGGATCGGCTCGCGGCGCACAGGGCCAATGCTGCCTCCACACGGCACCAGGCGGAGGTACTGCTGCTTACCACTTATCTGGGCCAAAACGCCATGGAGCTGGGCGTTAACCGCAGCGGTTACTGGCTGATCAATCATCAAAAGAATATTGCCTATATCGGCGCACTCGATGCACGCGGCCAAACCCCGCCAGGCGTGCTGCCGCTGAACCCTGCTGATCTGCTTAGCCTGCTCGGCTTTGCCGCCGTACCCACCGATGGCCGCACCATACAAACCGTCGTTCCCGGGGCCGCCGATGTCCAGTTGCTGGTGCTGGGATATCACCATGGGCAGCTTATCGTAAGCCGCCAGCTTGCCATCAGTCGCTACACCGGTCGCATTACCCAAGTAACTCTTTTTAATTCTGACGCCCGGGCTACAGCAATATGTCATATGAACCATTATCCGGCCCTTGCGCCTGACGCCATTGCTTCCAGCAGCACGCCGATATCGAATTTAATCTGCCGACAGTTTTCCATCGTCGTGCCATCGCGGCGTATGACCATCCAATTCAATGTGCACCACGTGTACGCCAAACTGCCCGGCAAGGCGCGGTTCATTTTCCGGCGTCCGAGCCTGCGTGGCGACAAAGTCCACATTATTGTTCCGTTTTCCGCCGCCCATTGATCGTCTGATGAGCACGAATGTCGGGTCTGACAATAACCCGGCGGGCAATGCCTGCGCTGCCCGATCCGTGCCAGTCCCCCTTAACCCACCATGGTTGCCCTCAGTCAGTGACCTCCGCCGAATCAAAGTAGCGTATGGGGCGGTTGCCGGGCAGCAGGTTTAACTGATGGGCATATTGATAAAATAATTCCAGGCCCTGGCGGCAGCCGGGCGTGATGTCGTATTTTAAATACTGCGTGAAATACCGGCGGGCCAGGTTCGGCGGCCAATGCGTGCTGGCGGCGTATTGCGATACGAGCTCATCGGTCATGGCCCGTCCCTGCCGCCGGGCGTCGGCCAATATCCGTGCCAGTGACTCATCCAGAGCGTCGGCCCGCATCATCCACATCGCAAATACAAAGGGCAGGCCGGTAAGGCGTTTCCATTGTTCACCCAGATCCAACTGTACCGGAAATTGCCACTGGTTGGGGGCGGCATTAACTACCTTGTCGCCAATCAGAAGTAGTGCGGCATCATCGGCCCAGATCCTATGGCGTTCGGCTGCCTTGAGTGCGATAACCTCGGGTTGCACGCCGTAAAGCTCGCGCAGAACCACCTGTGAAAGAATCACGCTGGTGTGGCTATCGGTATCGGCGTACAAACGCCGAATTTGCGCCGGGGGCGATGGCGAATAAATCCGCACCGTAAGTGTGGGGCCATCGCAGCAGATGCCGCCCGCCGGTACGAGCACCAGTTCGCTGGTACTGGTTTGATAATCCACCACTGGCGTCAAGGCCGCCTGTACCTGACCGGTTTCAAGCAGATTTAAAAGATCGGCCGGCACCGCAAAATGCACATGGCAATCTCTGCGCTGAACGATGGGCTCAATGAGTGGTTTTGAATTCAGATACGACACGCATCCAACTTGCCAATATCCGTCCGCCGGGGTTTGATTCATCAATATCTCCTGTCGCCTTGCATTTTATCCAGTTGAAACAGAAAATGATTGCGTGCCGGGGATTCCTGACTTTCTCACGCTTGGATAATCATCGCACGCTGCCCGCCGCCGTGGCGGCACGTCGGCCGTCAAAACCGCGAAGTTCCCCGATCGCATATCTGTTACGCAAAGAAGGGCACCGTTGGGCCGCACAATCGGCGCAAATCGACCACCCGGCTCGCATTGGCGTCCCGGGGCAGGCCGCAAACCTGCGCACCTTGCCGCGCCGGTTGGATGCGGGGACTTGACGCAAATTGCGATGTTAAGCCGGTTGTTGGGGGGATAGGCCGCGTATCGTGTTGCATGCCCGCTCAGTTGTCTGGGGAAACTGCGTTGAGTAATTGACTAATCTAAGATTGAAGTTTAGATTAGTCACTATGCGGTACCACCCAAGAAAAATAGAACCGCTGTTGCGTAAAGCGGCCGGGCATTTTCCGGGCGTACTGATTACCGGCCCCCGCCGCGCGGGCAAAACCACTCTTTTGCAGCACCTGTTCCCCAAAGCGGATTACGTGTTGCTGGAGGCGGCTGATGTGGTGGCGCGTGTCAGGGCCGATCCACGATCGTTCCTGGCTGAACTCAAGCCACCAGTCATCCTGGATGAGATTCAGAATGTTCCAGAACTGTTTACCTACCTGCGGGCCGCCATGGATACCGATGGATCAAGAAAGGGCCAGTGGCTGCTGACCGGCTCACAGGAGCCTCAACTGATGCATGGCGTTACAGAATCCATGGCGGGCCGCGTCGCGGTATTTTCTCTCTGGCCACTTTCCGCCGAAGAGGCACCGGAAATGAACCTCATAACGGGTGGTTTTCCAGAGGTGCTTGCGGCACCGTCGGTGGCGGATATCTGGTTTGGTTCGTATGTGCAGACCTATCTGGAGCGCGACGTTCGGGCTGTTACCAACATCGGCGACCTTTCCACGTTCCGACGCTTCATGAGTTTGCTGGCCAGTCGCAATGGCCAGATGCTTAATAAAACAGATATCGCAGCCCCGCTTGGTATAAGTGTGCCAACCATCACCCGGTGGCTTAGCATTCTTGAAATTACCGGGCAGATCATGCTTGTTCCGCCTTTTTATGAAAACTTCGGCAAGCGCCTGGTCAAAACGTCGAAACTCTATTTTGTAGATTCCGGTTTGGCATTGCATCTGGTGGGCGTGCGTGATTGGCAATCACTGGCCAGTTCCCCTTTCTTGGGGCCAATGTTTGAAGGACTGGTTGCGGCTGAGATTGTTAAGCACCGGCTGAATCGCGGACTGGGGCGCAGCCTGTACTATTTTCGGGATAAGCAGGGGCTGGAGCTGGATTTTATAGTTGACCTTGGCAACCGCAAGCTGGCGCTCATTGAAGTTAAAGCCACACGCACACCGATGCCGACGGACACCAAACCGCTGGAACGGCTATCAAGTGCGGTGAAAGATTACAAAACCCGCAACTATGTGGCGTGTCTGGAATCATCGGAGTTGCGCGATTTTGCGGTGCTGGCACCCGGCGTCAGTGCCGTGCCGTGGAACAAAATCGCCGCCCTATCAGCATGACCGTCGGCGATGGCCGGGTTAACGCGTCTGATAGCTCGGCAAGATCAGAAAAATGTCCGATTTAGGCTTGAAAAGTCGCGGTTCATCAATATACTCAAGCTAAATAGTTGCGCCGACCTGCGACTGTCCTTCGGAGGGAGCTTCATCATTATTCTTGACCATTGGCTGTAAGAATGCGTCGCTCGAAGCGACCCTTACGATAATCGTAGCGGCTATGGCGTGTGACGTGTCAGGCCAACACCTATCGCCAGCCCAAGGATAAAACATGCGACTGCACCGCATGGCATTGTTTTTACGGAGGTTATGGATGAAACTGAATCTGATGGCCGCGATTGCGGCGACGGCTGCGGTCGTCACGGGTGTCCATTTGGCCAAAGCCACAATCTATACCTTTGACACCACCGATGGCCAGTTGGCGGTGGGTGGAGGGACGGCAACCGGTGGCACTGAAGTGTCGCAGGCTACATCTCAAGGCGAAGTATTCTCATTCAGCGGCAACGTGACGTTTAATCCGGGCGACACCATCAGCGTATCTGGCGATAAGCCTCTGATTATCCAATCTTATAATGATATTACTTTGGGTAGCGGCGTAACGATAAATGTTTCGGCCAATGGCATCTTTGCCGGGCCGGGCGGTGGTGACGGTGGCCTTGGAAGTGTCGGTGGATCCGGCGGTGCCGGTGGCAATCCACCCGCCGGAAGCAGCGCCAACAATGGCGGTGCGGGCGGAAGCGGTGGTGGCGTTGGTCAGGGCGGTGGTAGCGGGGCACCAGGTGGTGCGGGGGCGGCATACGCGGGTTCGCCGGGCATTTCAGGTGTGTCAGGCAACACCGGTGCTGCGGGCAGCGGCAGTTATGGCTCAGGTATAGCGGGCGGAGCGGCAGGCGCTGGCGGATCGGGCCTGGGCTTTGGTGGTGCGGTCGGTCTAAGCGGCAATCCTGGTTCGGGTGGCGCGGGCGGTTCGTTTGGCGAGCAATCCAATCCCGGTGCCAATGGTGGTGGTGGCGGCGGCGGAAAGCCCGGCTACGCGGGCGTTTTTGGAGCATCGGGTACCAATGGAGCAAATGGAATTAACGCCGCAACGCCCAATCAACTCACGGGTGGTGCCGGTGGTGGGGGCGGTGGCGGTGGCCAAGGCGGTGGCGGTGGTGGCACGGGCGGTGTTGGCGGCGGTGCGGGTGGGGGTGGCGGTGGCGGGGGCACGATTATCGGCACCGGTGGCGGTGGTGGTAACGGCGGTGCCGGTGGTTTAGGCGGTGCCGGTGGTGCGGGCGGTGCCGGCGGCACCGGCGGTTATGGTGGCGGCGGCGGCGGTGCCGTCGAACTTTATGCCTTGGGACGTTTGACCGTCAATGGGGAGCTTAATGCCGCAGGTGGTGCGGCGGAATCGGGTACGCCCGGTGCCGCGGGTGACGCTGGTGCGGCGGGTGGCGCGGGCATCGCCGGCGCATCGGGCGGCGGTGGCAGCTCGGTGGGCGCTGCCGGCGGCTTTGGCGGTAACGGCGGTGCGGGGGGTAGCGGCGGATCTGGCGGCGCGGGTGGCGCTGGCGGTAACGGGGGTGCGGGCTCTGGCGGTACCATTGAATTGATTGGGTCCTCGGTGAATGCTGCCAACGGCGTATTTATTACCGTTGGTGGTACCTTCGCTGCCGACAGCAGTAATGCCGGCCTTAATAACGCAACCAATGGCAAATTTTACATCCAAACCAACAGCCAGACTGCGCCCCTGCCCGATGCCATCGGGGCTGCACCGGTTTATTTCGGCACTGGTCCCAGTGGCACAAACCCCTTTGCTCAAGGGGCCACGGCCTCTGTCAGCACCCCCAACATCCCTGATCTTGCTGGCGGCGTGGCAGCACCTTACGGTGTGCTGGCCAACTTGCAGGCCAATTCAACGGTCTTTTCCGGCTTGATTAAGAACGCGCCGACCAACGCATTGGCGGCTGTCCTCCTCGGCAGCTCTGGTCTGCCGGGGTATTCGGACATTTACCCTGGCTACCAATGGGTGTTTGTCGTCAATCTCAGCGGCAAGGCGATCAACGGCTTGAAGATTGGCTTAAGCTCTGCATCGTCTACCTTTGCCACCGCCCTTATGCAACAGGTCCTCTCCACCGCTAATGGAAATATATCGGTTGCCACCGACACTGGCATCCCGTTGGCCAGTAATAATGTTTACGCATTCTTAGCCCCGACATCCCTCATTGATTCTGGCACACTGTACGCCACCGCAGACGGTACGCTACCTCTGACGATGACGTCCGACTATGGCCTTGTAACCCCTGGCTTCTTGCCCATCGGTTACTTGCAGTCCGTCGCCACACCCGAGCCGGCGGCACTGCCCATCGCTTTATTCGCCCTCGGCGGATTATCCTTGGGTATCCGGCAGCGCAAGAATCAGCGTCCGGGTTGAGGCCGTTATCGATTGCCGCGGCTTGCTAGGGCCGCCGCCTGCATCATGATCTTGGCCATCGCACAAATATGAAGGGGGTGTCAGGATGATGCCGAAGAGCACGCGGCTGCTCATCCCGAAACATGGCTCTGCGATCCGATTTGCCCGGGCGTGTCCGTCCTCATCGTTGTCGTTGAACCTGTCGGCATGGCTGCCGGTTGACACCGTTGCCACCCGTTTGCCGTAGATGCCCGGTGCTCCTGGCGCTGCCCGAGGGGTGGCACCATCTGAAAGTCTACACCGCCCGGCCGTTAATCCAGCTGAATGTGACCGGGGGAAGACGGCGTTGAAAGTCGGCAATTCTGTCCGCATGTGCCAAGTAACGTTCCGCCTGTTTGCAGAGATATTCCTGGGCCTTGGCGGCGGCACCGGAAACGGAACGTGAGGCAATGTCCCAAATCTTAACCAGATGTTGAATAATAACTGCATAATCATGGACGGTGTACACTTCCAGCCGCTGCGCGACAACCGCAAAATGATCAAACAGGTCGGCATCTTTTCCGTCGTACATCAACCGTCCGGGCATGGCAATTAAGCCACGCATCATTTCCCGAAATGCCAGAATCCCGCCGTCAGGGTCCGCATCCATCATCTTCCCGGCCATAAGCGTATAGAAAGCTTCGTGCCGGGCCTCATCACCGGCAATACGCAGACATATTTTCGCCAGGTTGGGATCTCCCTGAGCCGCCACCAGTTTGGCCACATTCGCATGGGATATCCGCGTAGCCCGCTCTTGAAACGATGTATATACCAACCCGTTGTATGGATCCGGATACGCCCGCGGGTTAAATCCATTGGCAATTAAATGGTGAATGGTTTTTTCAACGCTGCGTATGTCCACCCGGCCGGTGAGTCGCAGATAAGCATTGAGCAGGTCACCATGGCGATTTTCCTCAGCCGACCAGCCTCGCATCCATTTGGCCCACGGCTTGCGGTTGGTACCCTCATAATCGCGTGCGATGAGATTAAGGGATACGGAATAACTCGGCAGCGCCTCTTCTGTCACCATATCTCCTACCAGCACAACCAGTGCTTCATCAGAGAGACTTTGGGCCGTTGTGCGGAAATCTTGCATTTGCTGGGACCAGTCGTGCGCAGTCAGGTCCGGCAAGTAATCCGCAGGCTGCCACGCCCGTTCAACAGGCGCGAGAAACGAGAGATTTTCTCCCACCGCGTCCTGCATGCTATCCAGTACTTCAAAGTGATCGGAAATTAAGTTAGTGTAGGTCGTCATTAGCAGCTCACTGTGCAATGTAAAAGAACGCGCGTCAGATTTCAAATTTAGGATAACCGATATGCTGCGTAATTGTATGGAAATTAAATGGTTTACCAGCAAACCTTTTGGTAATTTCGAAGGAAAATGCAATGACAATCAGACAGGCCAGCTTAAAAATATGGCACAAATTGAGCATATATTGTGCCGCATTCTGGCGGCCAGCTTTTCTTGGGTTCGCGTGCATGGGTCACGATGCGGGGAAGCCGTTCATAGATGTGCCGGCACGATTCGCCTGTCAATTGGGTAAAACGACAACCGTTTGGCAACGGTGCGATGCGGATGCTGGAAACGTCAGATGCTGGCCAGAGCGTGTGACCGCTACGATCCGGTATTCAACAGATGCCGCGTTGCGGAGCGGCAGCATCAGATAATAAACGCCCCGGCCTGCGTGATCGGCTGATACCACCTGAAACTGCTGCTGCGATCCCATAGGCCGCCAAATAAGCCGCACTGAAACCGGATCATGGCGTGCAAGAACGATGGCCTTGATGCGCAGTTGCGTTGCTGGCCGCACCAGCGTGCGTATGGTTGGGACGATAAGGCGCGGAGTGCCCTGATATCGCTGCGGCAGACGGGCCGCAGCCGGAAGCGTCTTAAGCCTGGCGGCGTGGAGTATGAGGGGATCAAACTGGTTAAGTGCGTGTTCGGCTAGCATGTCGATCTGCTGCAGGTTGCAGACCGTGCCCAAACCGCCGTCGCTGCTGACTGTGTCCAGAAATTTCGAGTACATGGCCGCCCACGCCTTAGCCAGGGCAATTCGAATCGGCATCGCGATGTAAAGGGCGATATGGCGCTGATCGGCAGCGTTTTTGGCGTGTTTGATCTTCTGCACAATACGCTGCAGGCGACCCAGCAGACACTCGCATTTTGCAGTCGTCCGCATGAACTGGAACTGGTGCATCCAATAATCGAAGCGATGTAGATTGGCCGGCCCCCTTCACAAGGTGTCGCAGCGCGGCAAACCGCTGCACAAAAGCATATTGAACCATAACTTTCGACCATGGCTTGGCGCTTACCGGAATTCCACCTGGTCCGCCGATCCATTGGCAGGTCTGGGGCAGTCGGTTGTCGATGGAGGCCAGTAGGGATGCAATAGGAGCCGCCGCCGCTTTACCGAATCGCGGTTGTGCCCACTTTTGGTAAAAATTTAACACAAAAGCGTCCTGAGTGCGGGGGTGGCGATGCACCCATCCCTCCTGTGCCATGGCAGAAATGTTGGGGCCGATAATACGGGGCCGCCAGAATATGCCGATGAGGCCAGAGCAATGATAACTCCGCGCTTGGCTAGCATTTTGAAACACCCGCGTCACGTATAGCTGCGGCATTAGCAGATCGGGATGATCCTGCATCCACGGAATCGCCCATGTGGGATGGGCGTGAATGCGAGCAAAGGCGGGGGTTACCGGCCGAAAGCCGACATCCCGGTTCAGTGCGTTCATGGGTGCGCCGGGCGGCAGAATGTTGTCCAGCAGCGTGCGGTTGGATTTTGGCCCCAAAACCCAACCACTGGTAGCGATTTGGAAACGTGCATGGACAGCGCGGGCTGCGGCAACAGCCAGCTTAAGATCACGAAGCACCGCAGCCGTCTTGGCCGGTGTGTTGCCGACCCACGTCCAAGGTTCCGGCGTCCATATCCAGTAATAGTTTATTGGGTAAGCCTTTTGAATATGCCGGAATATCCCCTCATAAAGCCTTTTGATGGTGGCCGATGATTGGGGGTTCTCACCCGCGCATCGCAGGCGACTGGCGACGGTGGGTGGCACGGTGAGGGGCGTCTCGGTGCCGACGCAGGTCTTTATTCCAAACATTTGGGCAAATGAAGACGATCGCTTAAGCAGCAGAGACGCTTGATTAAATACACGGTTGTAGTCAGCAGGGGTCGGCTGGTGATGTGAGGCGAGTATTCTGGCAATAGGCACCATGACGCGGCTGCCATAGACATTTGACGCAAAAAGCCGCGATGCTCCCATAGCGTAATGATTAATGGATTCCGCGGCAACGCCCCATGGACCGGTCCGCTGCGTGTTGGCCCACGTCGCGGGATAACTATGGCGTACCAGCCCTGTTGCGGTCATGTCGCTGGTTGGCCCGATCCAGGCAGTCGGTTCTGCATTGGGTGCAGAAGCGGGATAGGTGTGGAGACCGATAAAATTCAGACGCATTTTGCCATCTGTGTCAAAACAGCCTCGTAGATATTGGCGTTCCACCAGTCGGGCCCCTCCGGAAAATCATGAAATGGAAGAATCCCGCGTAGAGCAAATTTTGGCCGGCCCCGTTTCCACTTAACAGGCGGCAGATGAGAGAGCCTGCCGGAGGGAATTACATCGTGGTAAAGATCAAAGCTGATACCTAAATGCTGGACATAACGGTACGCACCGTAAAGGGTGCCGATGCTATTACCACCGATGATAAGTGCTACACGATGGTGTCCGATCGACTGTTGATCGAGCACATATTCCTGAGGACCAAGCTGATGAACCGCCTTCAATTGCCGCCGGGTGAGGTTTTGCGAAAGCTGGGCGGCGAGTGGCGTGCCTTTTGTCGCCACGGCAAGCGTCAAAGTTGGATGTTCACCGGAGATGCGCAATGTGTCCGACGTTTGGATAAGTGCCATCGTGCCTGTGCGGAGGTAGATGTAGCGCTGCAATTCCAGCCCGGCGAGTTTCTCAAGCCGTGTCGCATGCACTGGCTCAATAATCATTCTCCCAGCGGGTAACGCAGATGGCGCTGCCGACGCAACTCTTGTCCACATAATTAAGGCCATCAATTAAGGAAGTGTCGATATGGTAAGTCTACTAAGCATGTTCATACCTCCATCAATAACCATGGCCTTGACGCACGGAGCCGCAGATTCAAAAGGCGTGCGCTATTTCGCCGGCGACATGGCAACTTCAACCGTGTCCAAACTGTAGTGACGAATATTGCAATTGCCAGCCGGAACTGAGGAAGCAGTCTTGGTGCAAGGGGGGAGCGTGGGCTTCAGACAAGTACGTTTCTTCAAAGGCCTGAGAAGATGGTCTGATTCCATGGATCAGAATGTAGCGCGTCTGCCGTACTATGAGCGTCCAGTGGCTGACGTTGCCGTCAGAACAGGTACCGTTACGAGCTTGGGCACGCAATCACAGGCGCGACCAAACCGTGCACTTTCCCACGCGCCGAGGTGCACAGGGGCGCATCAATGCCCGATGGAGTGAATGGCGACAAAACCCCTAAGGATATTGCGCAGAATAGTGCACCGCTGAGAATAAAAGAGCATCGGCGTGAAGGGGCAAAAGACTGGGGAACTAGGATTCGAACCTAGACAAACAGATTCAGAGTCTGCTGTGCTACCGTTACACCATTCCCCATTGTGACGTGCAATAATAACGCGAAGCGGCTGATGGCTCAATGGTGACGCGTAGATCAGTGATGGGGCCGATTTTGGGGCATGTGGCACGCGGGCGCTTAACGTGAGCCGCAATCGGGGCTAGAATTTGTCTGTTCGGGTGGATTCGAATGGACCGCCCTGCACCATGATTGTTTTATCCCAGGAAGAGGACACACACATGCCGCTGGAAATCACAATGCCCAAGTTGTCTGACACCATGACCGATGGGACGCTGGTCAAATGGTTAAAGAAGGAAAACGACGCTGTAAAGCCGGGCGATATTATTGCCGAGGTGGAGACAGACAAGGCAACGCAGGAGCTTGAAGCTTTTGAGCCGGGAACCATTGCCAAGATTGTGGCGGCCGAGGGGCAAAAAGTGGCAGTGGGCGGGCTTATTGTTGTGCTGGCCAAGCCGGGGGAAAAAGTGGCCGACGTGGCCAAGGCGGTCACGGGCGCACCAAGTACCAAAGCAGCAAATAAGGAAGCTTCTGCCAAAAAGGAAGAGGCACCCAAAACGGCGGCAATCGCCGTCGCTGAGTCGCCGGCCCCAACGGGGGCGGCTGCATCGCCCGCGCCAGCCCATGGGCAAAATGGTGCGCCGATTCGCGTGTCGCCACTGGCGCGAAGAATTGCGGCAGAGAAGGGCGTTGATCTTGCCGGCATTATCGGCAGCGGGCCTGACGGCCGCATTATCAAGCGTGATATTTTGAATGTACCGGTAACGCCCGCCGCAACCAAAGCGGCCAGTGCACCGGCACCTGCCCCCGCACCGGTGGCCGTGCTGGAGGCCAAAACCATCCCGCTATCCAACATGCGGCAGACCATTGCCCGGCGGCTGCTGGAGGCGAAGCAAAGCATCCCGCATTTTTATGTCAGCGTTGATGTACTGATGGATAATTTGTTGGAACTGCGGAAGTCTGCTAATGAACAGCTGGCACCCACGAAGCTAACGGTTACCGATTTCATTACCCGCGCCGTGGCGGTGGCTGTAACGCAGGTGCCGGCCATCAATGCCAGTTTCGGTGGCGACAAAATTGTGCGACATGGATCGGTGCATGTGGGCATCGCGGTGGCGATTGAAGATGGCCTGGTGGTGCCGGTGCTGCGGGATGCGCAAATCAAAAATTTGCGGCAGATATCGGGTGAAATTAAGCAATTGGCGGAATTGGCCAGAAACCGCAAGCTGAAAGCCGATCAAATGACGGGCAGCACGATTACAATCAGTAACCTGGGCATGTACGGTATTAAAGAATTTACGGCCATCATCAATCCGCCGGAGGCGGCGATACTGGCCATTGGCGGCACCGAAGCGCGGCCGGTGGTTAAAAACGGCGCGCTGGCTGTGGGCCAGGTGATGACGGTTACGCTATCGGCCGATCATCGTGTGGTGGATGGTGCGACGGGGGCAGAATTTTTAAGCAAGCTTAAAGCGATTCTGGAAAACCCGATGATGATGCTGATTTGATCCTGCCTTCAGACAGGGTTTGTTGGCATAGGTTGTAATATAAAATCCTCGGCGCTGGCGACTCGAAAGTGACAGAAATCCCATGTTTGAACCGCAGGATATTGAGGAGATGCTCGCGCAGGGCGAGTCAGCATCGGTGGAATTTACCGATACGTTGTCGGATACCGACAAATATTGCCGTGCTATTTGTGCCTTTGCCAACGATATGGCCGGCTCTGGTAGGCCGGGTTATCTAATCATCGGTGTGGACCGCCATGGACGGCCCAGCGGAAAAACAATCAGCGAAAAATTTTTGGAGACATTGGCCGCCAACCGAAACAACGGCCAGATACTCCCCGTGCCGGATATGCACGTCATGAAGTTCAGCTTGGAAGGTGGCGACATAGCCGTGGTGAGCGTAAATCCGTCCGATGCGCCGCCCGTGCGTTATAAGCAGGTGGTCTCGATTCGCACAGGCCCGACGGCGGGTGTGGCAACGGCCGAGCAAGAGCGCCGTCTTGAGGAACGTCGGGTTGATAAAGCTCGGACGTGGGATATGCGGGGTTGCGTTGGTGCGAGCCTCGCCGACCTGGCATTGGATATCTTCAAGCTGTCATATCTGCCCAGAGCCGTGTCTCCTGCGGTACTGGAGGAAAACGGCCGATCCATTGAGGAACAACTGGGATCGCTGCGATTTTATAATCGGGCCGTTAAAAGCCCGACGAACGCTGCTGTATTATTATTTGGCCGCGACCCGTTGTCATTCATCCCGGCCGCATATGTGCAGTATGTCAACTACGACGGGCCAGCGGCTACAGACGGGGTACTGGCGGAACGCCGGATCGGCGGGGATCTGCTTTCGGTGCTGCGCGATCTCGATACCTTGGCAAGGGATGTAGAAACCGCTCGGCCCGTGCGGGGTGCAGACCTTACCGAGCAGATGGTATGCGACTATCCGTCGGTCGCACTACACGAATTATTTGTTAACGCCGTCATTCACCGCAACTACGACGGATCTGGTACGCCGGTGACGATTAATAAATTTGCCGACCGGATTGAGATTTCCAATCCTGGCTCGCTTTATGGCGACCTTACGAGGGAGCACTTTCCGAATGGGACGGCGTACCGCAATCCGGTGCTTGCCGAGGCGGCAAAGATACTGGGTTTTGCCAACCGTTTCGGGCGGGGTATTGCGGTGGCCAGGGAGGCATTGCGCCGGAATGGCAGCCCTGATTTGGACTATACGGTGGATGAAAACCACATGCTGATGGTGGTGCGGAGGCGTCCATGAAGACGATTGCATTTTTTAATAACAAAGGCGGCGTAGGCAAGACATCGCTGGTTTATCATCTGGCATGGATGTTTGCAGATTTGGGCCACAGGGTCATCGCGGCCGACCTGGACCCGCAGGCCAACTTGACCAGCATGTTCATGGATGAGGAACAAATCGAATCGCTGTTCCCGGCTAATGGTTCTATGCGGACGGTGCTGGGCGTGGTTCAGCCGCTGCTTAAACGCCGGGGCGATATTCAAGACGCCGAACCGCAGCGGATCAGCGGCGAAATTGGGCTTATCCCCGGCGATTTGGGGTTGAGCGCCTTTGAAGATCGCCTTACCGAGGCATGGAGCAGTTGCCTGGACGACGACCCTGATAATTCCGAATATGGGTTCCGAGTTACGACGGCATTTTACCGCATGCTGGACCATGCTTCAGCCGAATCAGAGGCCTCGCTTGCGCTTATTGATGTCGGGCCGAATATTGGAGCGATGAACCGGGCGGCTCTCGTGGCAGCCGATTTTGTGGTGATCCCGCTTGGGGCGGATCTGTTTTCTCTCCGTGGGTTGGAGAACCTGGGCCCCACATTGCGCAATTGGCGTAAGGGCTGGCAAGAGCGAAAACCGCGCTGCAAGACGGCGGCGGTTGCCCCCATGCCAGATGGAGGAATGAAGCCGGTCGGCTATGTGCTTTTTAATCCGTCGGTGCGTGAAAACCGCCCCGTCAGGTCGTATCAAAAATGGGCCAACAGAATTCCCGCTGTTTACCTAAGGGAGATATTAGGATCGGACGAAATCCCGGCGGCAGCCGAATCAGATACCAATTGTTTGGCGATGATCAAACACTTTAAGAGTCTCATGCCGATGGCGCAGGAAGTCCGCAAGCCTATGTTTCATTTGACGGCGGCCGATGGAGCTATTGGCAGCCACGCGGCAGCGGTAACGAGCTGCCGAGAGCAGTTTGAACGTCTGGCCGGTCGGATTTTGAAAGAAATTGACTTTGTTTCCGATGCGCCAGATCTTGCGCGTGGATAACCGCACCGTAGCGACACGAGTAAGGGTGGCCGTCATGCCTCTTTCTATAGACCATATGGGGTGATATCATCATCCATAGGCGGTGCATGCGTTTGGTCGCATGCAGATGGTGGCATTGCGTTGCGTCGAAACATGGTTTCGGTTCGTAGTTGTAAGTATTTGCGCCGGTTTGCGGCACGAATTGTGATTGCCGTCTGATGGGCAGCTTGAACCAAAATTGCAGCTTCTACGTAACGAAACATAGTGGCTGGATTGTTCTTCAGCCTTAGCGCGTCAAGTGCCGATAATACCGCTGAAGGCATTGCCAAGGTCACGACAAACCTTGGTTTTGGCGAGCTGGATTGTTAAGCGGTAGGCAAGCAAGGCCGTCGTGCGGCCGGAATTGCGAACGGAGATTTCATGAGTCAGGCATCAACGGCCCACGAGGATCATGACCATTCTCACGGTCACTCTCACGGTCATTCCCACGATCATGGGCAGGCCGAGGTGGATGGGATTGGTTGCGCCTGTGGCCACGACCACGGCGAAGAGGGGCATACTCATTCGGGCGTGGGCCTGAATTTTCAGTTGACGGTTATTGTGCCAGTGACGGTGGCGTTGCTGATTCTTGCGAGTATTTTTTATCAATTTCCGCACGAAGGCCATCTTGCCGGTGCCTTGGGTCTGCTGGCGGCGTTAATTTCAGGCGGCCCGATTATTTATTCCGCTGTCAAGGGTCTTTCCAAAGGGCAGACCAATGTAAATGAGTTGGTGGCCATGAGCATTATCGGTGCCATTGCCTTGGGCATGCCGATTGAGGCGGGCCTGGTCGCGCTGATTTTGCAGATTGGCGCCCTGATTGAGCAGGTGGCTGCGGAATCTGCCCGCAATGCGATTTTGGCATTGCAAAACCTGGCACCCGTGCACGCCCGCGTGCGCCGGGATGGGGTGGACACGGTCATTGGTGTTGAACAACTGCAGGTGGGTGACATACTGGTAGTGCAGCCGGGCGAACGCATTGCCGGGGATGGAGAGGTGATTACCGGTGAAACCAGCGTGGATGAATCGATGGTCACGGGCGAATCCATTCCAGTGGACAAAACCAAGGGATCGACGATGCTGGCCGGTACCATTAACTTAACCGGGTCGGCTGAAGTAAAGGTAACGCGGATTGGCGAGCATTCTGCACTTGGGCACACGATAGCGCTGGTGCGCCGTGCGCAGCAATACCAGCCGCGGATCATTCGCGCTGCTGACAAGTTTTTCTCCTTTTACACACCAATTGTGCTGGTCCTGTCGGTGGTAGCATTTTGGGTAACGCATTCGCCGATCCGCATGGTAACGATGTGGGTTGTCGGTTGCCCATGCGCGATGTTATTGGCGTCGCCGATGGCCATCATCGTAACCTTGGCCCGGGCGAGCCGCAGCGGCATTCAGGTAAAGGCCGGGCCTTTTGTAGAAGCATCGGTGCATCTGGATACGGTGGTCTTTGACAAAACGGGCACGTTAACAACCGGTAAATTTGTGGTCAGCGGTATAAACCCGGTGCCGGGCGTGACGGAAACCGAATTGCTGCATCTGGCGGCGACCATAGAAAACCGCAGTTCTCACCCGCTGGCCAAGGCGATTGTTTCCTTTGCCCGTGATCGAGGCGTTGCAGTAACCCAGGCGTCGGATATTAAAATTTTGGAAGGTCTGGGTGTGGAGGCAATGATCGATGGCAACCGCACGCGGGCGGGATCAATCAAACTGCTCTCGCCGTCGGCGGCCGAAGCGGTTAAATCGCTCGAGACCCAGCAGAGTGACTTGCCATTGGTGCCGGTGTACATCACACAGGGTGATCGGCTCTTGGGCGCGATCAACCTGACGGATGAAATCCGGCCTGAGGCGCGTCGCACGATTAAGCGGTTGCGTAATTTGGGTATCAAGCGGGTGGTAATGATGACGGGTGACCGCCGGGTTACCGCTCAGATGGTGGGTCGTGCTGTGGGTTGCGACGATGTTTACGCTGAATTGCTGCCCAATCAGAAGGAAGAATTGATTCGGCAGTTGCAGCGCGGTGATCATGGTGTGGCGATGGTAGGGGATGGTATTAATGACGCTCCATCGCTGACGGTTGCCACCGTGGGCATTGCAATGGGCATACATGGCACGGATGCCGCCATCGAGGCGGCAGACGCCATCCTGCTGAAAGATGATTTGACGCGCATACCGCTGCTGATTTACCTGGCCAGGCAAACACGAGTGGCCATATTTCAAAATTTGGGCTTTGCGCTGGTTTTTGCCGGTGCAGCCGAAGTGCTGGCCGCCTTCGGTGTATTTGGTCCCGTCGTTGCGGCGTTGGTGCACATGATGGCGGTGGTTGTTATCGCGGTGAATTCAGTGCGCCTCGCGGGTGATGTGGGGGTGAATCGCAAGCCGCTGCCTGTCGAATTGCGTGATGATTCCAGGTTGTTGCCGGAGGCGTCATCAACCCCGGCGTTGCAACCGGTCTGAGGACAGAATCGATGGGTCAGAAGTGTTCAAGGATGCAATGATGAACTTTTCAAATGGCTTACCTGTGGCAGTGAATGTTGGTGTTGCGTTCCGAATGCGGTAATTGCGGCCTTGTGACGTTCACCGCTGCCAGAATCTGACTTTGATTGTATCGAGGATTGATTTTTTGTGAAAAGAGCTGAAACAGTCGCTTTGTGGGTCGCCGTCGGCCTTCTGATTGTCACCGGGATACTGGGTATTGCGGTGTTTCAGTATGAAACGATCTGCTTCTGGGCAGCGGCGTTGGCAGCGGCGGTGCAGACGCTTATGGCATTTTTAGCCTGGTGGGGTCTGAAGCTGACCCGGCAGCAGCGGGCCTTGGTGGACGAGGCCACCACCAAAAGCAAGTTCACACCGCTGGCACCGCTTGGCACCTTCCACATGAGTTATGCGGATGATACGGCACCGGTGCGGGCACCAGAACCGGAAGTTGAACCGGAAGACATTACAAGCCTGGACACGGGCTTCCAACGCGTCATCATCGGCCTGTGTGCAGTGGCTTTTTTTGCGGTGGCTGCACTGATCGGCTACATGGTGTGGCAAAATTTTGCCGCCGTCATGCCGGGCAAACCGATTGTTATCTCGCCGCATCCGATTGATCCGGGAGCGGTGGTGGCGGCGGTATTTGCACTGCTGGCTTACTTACTGATGGCTTCATTCTCGCGCGTGGATCGGCGCACGGAAGGATACGGCGAGGCGTCAAATGGGATCGTCATTCTGGGTCTGCCTGGAGCGGTGGTACTCTTCGGAGCCATCATCGCGGGCTGGGCCGATACATCGTACGCCACCCAGTCGGCGGCGATATTTATTGCGGCCGTTGTCGCGCTGCAGGGGCTGGAATTACTGATCAGTTCACTGAAATCATTGGGGTCGATCGAGGAACTGGAGCAAACCGGTATCGATCTGCAGCAGATGCCATTGGTACCGCTTATCGCCAGCGGCTGGATTGTCGGTCTGCGGGTGCTGCTGGCTGAAAGTGTCGGCGTATCGCAGCAACAATCGACATGGTTGCAGGTATTTGGACGGCTGCTGCCCCGGGTGGTAGTCGCGGCGATTGCATTTCTCATCGGGCTAAGCACATTGCGAGTGGTACCGACAGGTGATGTGGGAATCCGCGAGCATCTGGGCGTTACCACCGCGTATGACCTTGAGCATCCGCTGCCAGCGGGCCTGCATGTCATGTGGCCGTGGCCGATTGATAAATTATCATTGGTGCCGACGGAAAAGATTCACTCTGTGGTGGTTGGTACGGAAGAGGAGCACAAGTCGAAACTGGGCGAGAGCGTGTTTTCGTTCTGGTCGTCGCATAAATCCAAGCCCGGACATGAATTCGTCACCGGTGACGTCGCCAGCGGGGGCAACACGTATGTCAGTGTCCAGGTGCAGTCAAAGCATTCGGGAATGCCGGGGCAGAAAGTCCGCATCTCCACCGCCTCCCAGTTGCTGGATGGTTTCGTGGTGGCATGGTGGCGGGTGAAAAACCCGGGCTTGTTTTTTCATAACATAGAAAACCGGAACATTATTGAATATGGCGGGTCGGCGGGGCTGGGGCAGACGCCCCATTCATTGCCCATGGATCAGGTATTAACCCATCAATTGCTGCTCAATGCCATTACACGGGTTTTTGCGCGTCATTCGCTGCATCAGATTTTGGAATCTGAAACACCCAAAATTGTGGCAGAGATAAAGGCGTTCATGCAGAAGCGGCTGGACGCCATGCAAAGCGGGATACAAATAATGAATGTGGACATCAAAGATCTGCACCCGCCGAAGGGGCAGATGGGTTATCGCAGCCCGCGCACCGGACGGCTGATTCCAGGTCCAGCCCGTGCTTTTGAGGAAGTGGTCAGTGCCCGTGAGGAGAAGCACTCGCTGATTCAGGAAGCAAAAATGAAAGCTTTCCAGGATGTGACCGTGGCCAGCGGGAACGCCCAGGCGCTGGTATCCGATGCCGAGGCGGCAGCCGCCAAGCGTATTGATGCCGAAAAAGGACGGGCAGCGGCGTTGCTGGCGGAATCGACGGCGTTTGCGCGAGCGGGTGAAGCTGCACGTGTATGGGCGTTCTATCGCGCATTGGGCGTGGTATTCCCGCAGATCAGCAAAGTGATCCTTGGTCCCGGCGTGCTGCCACCACGGATATGGCAGTTGGGGCATACCCATGCACAGGTGCCGCTGGCACCGCCGACGGCCGCGGGTGAAGTGAATTCCGGGCTAAATGCCCCAAATGTTGCCGGGTCGATGGGTGCGTCGCCGCAACAACAGTAATACTTCATATTGGATGTTGTTATTTGTCGGGTGGTAATGGATTCCGCCCGAAATTTGTAAGAGGCTCAGCTTTATGCGTAGAATCGTTGTTGGCATTTTACTATTTGCAGTTATCGCCGTTATTGTGCTTGACACGTGCACTTTTGTGGCCAAGCCGTATCAAAAGGTGCTTATCAGTCGATTTGGCAAGATCATTACCAAACCGACACGTATTTGCTACAACTGGTGCCTCTGCTGGCCGACCGATAAGCTCATTCGGCTTGATATGCGAATGCATCTTTATCAGAGCAACAATCGCGAGGTTACCACATCCGACGGGGAACCGATCACCATTCGCACCTATGCTTTGTGGAAAATTGTCAACCCACGCCTTTATTACGAAAAGCTGCCCGGTGGCACACCGGAAGTGCAGAACTATCTGGACCAAAAAATTGAAGGCACGGTGCTGACCGTCATGGGGCAGTACAAACTCAGTTCAATGTTTAATGTGGACAGGCAAAAGCTTCAAATGCATGCTGCCGAGCGCAGCATCCGCGATGAAGTTAACGCGAAACTCAAACCGCTGGGGATATCGGTCAAGGCGCTTGGATTTTCGCGTATGACTTTTCCTCCGGCAGTGGCAGTGGCGGTTTATCATCACATGAGTGCCGAGCGTGAAAAAATAGCGCATAAATATCTGAGTGAAGGTGCGAGTCAGGCAACAAGCATCGTGGCGGCTGGACGGGCCAAGGCAACAGAAATACTCAGCGAGGCGGACAAGACTGCCACTGAGATACGGGGTAATGCCGACGCCCAGGCGTATAAAATCATCGGCGATGCCCAGACCACACCGCAGGCCCGGCGGTTCTACCGTTTTTATAAGTCGTTGGAACTTTTCAAACGTTCCATGGGAGAAAGCAGCTATTGGGTGCTTTCTCCGAATAACCCGGTGGTGGCACCGCTGTTTGAGCAGTTGCAAGTCATTGAAAAAAACAGCGCGCCGCACTCCGGTTCAGGCAACTAAAGCTCCGCCGTATTGAATAAGGAACGCATTGAATCATGACAGATGTTAAAGAACCTTTGCCGATGACTTCATCTTCCAGCCAGTCGCTGAATATTCTGGAAGATGAATCGTCACCCATTGGCGGTAACCGCTGGTTTTCTGCCCAGTACACGCTGATCTATTTTCTGATCGGTGTGCTGGTGATCTGGATTCTCAGCGGCTTTTACCAGGTCGGTGCGGGCGAGGTGGGCGTGGTGGAACGCCTCGGGCAGTATCTTAAGCTGCCCAACGGGCAACCGGTGCTGGCACAACCGGGTCTGCATTACCACCTGCCATGGCCCATCGATCAGGTACACATTATCCCGCTGGATCGGGAACACCTGCTGGAGGTGGCCGACTTTGATGCACCCCCGACCGCCTACGCCAGCATCAAGAAAAAATATATGCGTCAGGGCATACCGCGGCGTGTGGTGGATGCCATTTTCAATCCTTATCTGATCACGGGCGATAAAAATATCCTGCATGCCAAAATTTCGGTTCAATATGAAATTAATAATCCGATGGAGTATCTTCTGGCGGTTTATCAGCCGGCCGGTCAGCCGCGCGGTTCCGCCCGCGATGCGGTCATCCGCATGCTGGCCAGCCATCAGCTTATCAGCGAGCTGGCGCATGATACGGTGGACCAGGCCCTTTATAACAAGCTGGTTGTGCAGGCGCAGTTATCCAGTCAGAGCGCGGCCAACAACGGTGGCCTGCAGGCGGCGGCCAATCTTGCCAAACTGGGTATTACGATCAAGCGCGTGCAGTTGGAATATGTGCATTGGCCCCGGGCGGTCAATACAGCTTTTACCGCCGCGCTGACCGATCGCCAGGACGAAGCATTGGCGATACAGGACGCCCTGCGCCAGGCCGATACCGCCGAAACCGAGGCGCAAGGCAAGGCTCAGGCGATTGTTGCAACGGCCACGGCGGCCGCCAACCGCACCGTCAGTCAAGCGTCGGCTGAAGCGCAGAAGTTTGAAAGCATATACGCCCAATACCAGAAGCATCCGCGGGTTATTACGCTTAAGATCATCGCCGACACGCTGGGCAAGGTTATGCAGAACGCCCGGCGGGTGTTTTTTGTTCAGCCGGGTCAGCGTATGCTGCTCTCGCTGCCGCCACCACCGAAAAAGGCATCGGCAGTGGTAACGCGGCGGCCGGGTAGTTAAATACAGCTTGAACGTGGGCAGTTACCTCGCCTTGCGGAGCTTTTTGGAGAAAAGTACTCATGGTTGCATCCGGACTTGCCATCCAGACCAGGCAGTTGACCAAAATTTATCCCGGCTTTTGGAAAAGCCAGCAAGTCGCGGCTCTGGCTGAACTGAATCTGGCAGTGGATCGCAGCCAGATATTCGGCCTTTTGGGCCCCAATGGCAGCGGCAAAACCACCACGATCAAGCTGCTGCTTGGGCTGATCAATCCGACCGCTGGTGATGCGCTGGTGATGGGCAAGCCGGCGGGCGATCAGGACACCCGCCGCGTCATTGGTTACCTGCCGGAAGAAAGCTACCTATATCGTTTTCTTAATGCCCGGCAAACGCTCGATTTTTACGCTCGACTCTTCAACATGAACCGTGCCGAGCGCCGTCGGGCGGTCGATTATTATCTCGATTTTGTCGGGCTGGACCCGGCCGTGCGATCACGCCGCATTGGTACCTACTCGAAGGGGCAGGCCCGCCGAGTGGCCCTGGCTCAAGCACTGCTGAATAACCCGGATTTAATCATCATGGATGAGCCGACCTCCGGCTTGGATCCAGTGGGTATGCTTGAGATAAAAAACATGATCCTGCGTCTGAAGGAGGCCGGTAAAACCGTGCTGCTTTCCAGTCACCAGTTGGCCGACGTAGAAGATGTATGTGACCGGTTGGTAATTTTATATCGAGGTCGCGTTGAAATACAGGGCACTCTTAACGACCTGCTTGAGGTAAAAGACACCTTTCAACTTGAAGCACGCGGCGTCACACCCGAGGTGCAAGCCCAACTGATGGAAGTTGTCCAGCGCAATGGCCTGACAGATGTTCGCACCGGCAGACCCCGCGTCCGGCTGGAGGATATTTTCAAAAATCTTGTGGATTCCAAGCGGAAGGTTGATCGCCGCTAACGGTCAGACGGAGTGCGAATGCACCATTCAATCAATTACATGTCACTGGTGGCGGACGCAGTTATCCTCATTATTCTCGTGGGGTTTGTCCTCACGGCATTCAGGGATGTTGCGCGACTTGGTACGGGCGTCAGTCGTGCGTGGGCCGTGGGACGCACCACATTTATTGAGGCGTGGCACAATCGCATGTGGGCCATCCCCATTGTCTGGATGGTCATTTGCCTGATTCTGGGCTTTGCGATTGTACGAGGCTACACGCCGGGCAGCGAGGTGCGGGTTTATCTGACCATTTTTCTCCGCGCCCAGGAAATCATTCTTCTGCTTTATCTGGGCATACTGGCATGCCTGTCGCTGCCGCGCGAACGCGAACGTAAAACGCTTATTACCACCGGCGCTAAGCCGGTGACTCGGCTGGAGTTGCTGCTGGGAAAGATCATGGGTCTGGCTGCTGCCGCCCTGGCGATGCTGCTGGTCATGATGATTTTTACTTGGGCATTTATGAAGGTTGTGGACCATCGAATCCGGGGCGATGCCATGGCGGTCTACCAATTGCAGAAGAAAAACTACAACTCGCTTGTCCGCCATGTACCACCTGATTTTGGCCTGCTGTACACGGCGCGGCATGGCGTGCTGCAAGCGCAGAATTACATCACCGGCACCTTGCACATTGCGGGGCTTATCAGCTATGCCCATAACCCGCCGATACGTTATATGAAGGGTGGAAGCACCGAAACGGTTTATTTTGAATTCCCTTCCATACCGGCAAATCTGAGTTACCAACCGGATTTTTTATTCAATTTTGGTTTGCTGCCGGTCGGACATCCAGCGTCCCTCCACATTACTGCCATCCAGCGTGATAACCCCATGGTGACGGAAGAGGCGACCGTTAAGCTCAATGCGTCCGGTGAGGCGGCCTGGACGCCCAAACATCGGTTCCGATTTTTTGCTTATACCGATCCGAAAACCGGCAAAATATCCAATCCTGGTCCGGTGGTACTGAAAGTTACCTGTCCGACGTTTCATGTCTATTTGCAAATTGGGGATGGCACGCATGTGAGTAACACCAGTTGCCTGGTGACCGGGGTCAATGCCGCCATGCTGCACGAGCACGGGTTGGATTACATTCTACCGAAGCCCGATCCAGTCATCACCGGCTTTAAGTCCAACGGCTGGCAGGAAATTACCGGGCCGGGCAAAACGGGACGCACACCTCCGGAGGTGGCGTCATGGGAATTTAGGCATCTTAATCCCTTGAATATTCCCACCATCAAAGGTGATAAATTTGATGTGCATTTGATATGCGGCGTGTCAAAGGAAACCAACGAAGCAATTCCAACTTATGCGGCTCTGGTCGCTTATGCGCAGGATGATCCAACGCATCCGGTAAAATTGCTGCAACTTCATATCAACGAAAAGCGCGTCACCGACGTGCAATTACCTCGACGCCTGCTGGACGGCAGCCCGCTGATCATTAACCTCAGCAGCATCGTTCACGGCCATTGGCTTAAAATCCGTACCAATTCAGTGCGGATCATGCAAAAGCCGTCAAGTTTTATTGGCAATCTTTTCAAGACGGAACTAGTCGTCTTTTGTGAGGTGATCCTGCTGATCACTATCGGTGTGGTGTCGGGTACCGCCCTGGGCTGGCCGGTGGCGCTATTGACGACGTTATGCTGCTATATTTTGGGCAATCTATTTCATTTTGTAAGTGAATTGGCCAAAGCCAATGGTTTTGAACTGCTGAATCTGGTTCAACAACATCGGCTGCAGGGAGTGTGGTACTACCAGCTGGGGTCATTTGTCAGTGGCGTGATGGTGCACGTGCTTGAGATATTGGTTTACCTGCTGCCGAATTTTACACGTTTTGCACCTTTACCCTTTATTACGGCGTCGCGCAACATGCCATGGCTGTTTCTGGCTCAGAATATACTAGCCGCCATTATTTCCATGGTGCCGGCGATAGCGTTTGGCTATATTGTCATGCGACGAAGGGAGCTTTCCTGATGCCGGACTTAATCCCGACTGAAATGCCACCCCCGCGTGCCTCGGAGACCAACCTGCGTGCGCGGCTCAAAAGTCAGGCTCGGCGTGATCAGTTGATCTGTGTGGCGATCGCGGTGGTCTTGATAGCGGGTATTTTTTTTATTCAGCCGGCCATTAAGGTTCGGCGATCCCATTTGGTGCAGACTAACGACAATAGCATTGGCCAGTTGCTGCTGACATTTCCGCGATTGGCGTTGGGTGGATTTCGCGGGGTTCTGGCGGCGGCACTATGGGAGAATGCTGAACACGACAAGAATGTGCAGAAGTGGCGTCCGCTGGAGACTGACTACAACGCCATCGCCGCCATCGAGCCCTATTTTGCGTCGGACTATATTTTCAACGCCTGGAACATGTCGTACAACCTTTCAGCGCAGTATCATGGCTTGGATACGAAATATAAATGGGTGCTCGATGGGCTGGTGTATCTTTACAAGGGCGAGCATTACGTTCCCAATAATGCCAACATGATCATCAACGAGGCCAACGATTTTTTCCTCAAGCTTGGCACCAGCTTCGAGCGCAAATATTACTGTGCCCGGTGGCGGTATGACATCGCCCATCTGTATCGTTACCAGCCCGGTGAAAAGGGCAGCCATTTTGGCACCTTGCCCGAGGTGTATTTCATCATTCATCAGCCGGAATTTAAGTGCAAACTGCTGCCGCCACTCGATGGCCACGGCCCACTCGGCCACGGTGTAAAAGTAGGGAAAATTCATTATCGCTACGGCTTAAGTGTGTTCTATTTTGCCTGGGTGGAATATGGCCGTGCCATGCATCAGCCCAAACTTCCGACCGATTCGGGCATTGAGGTGTTGGAATCGTGGCAGCCGATGGCCCTGCGGCTTTGGTGCCGCGACGATATTTATTACGCGCAGCGGCTTACCAACCACATTTTCAGCGAGCCGGAGGCCAAAATGCTGCGGCGATTTCCGGCCCGCGTCCGGAACATACTGGATTGCTACCGCAATGTTGCCATCAACGGGCCACGTGACATAAAAGAATGGCACGTCTACCTGAGAAAGTATCCCGATCAATACCTCGTACACCACCAGCACCTGCTGGAGACGCGATATTTCATGGCGCTGGCCGCAGCAGAAAAAGCGATGTTCCAGGGGCTGGTGGCCTGGCAGAATAATAATCGCAAGTTCCGTCTGGGTGACAAGGCTGACCGATATCTGCTTCTGGCCATCAGTCGCTTCAAGCATGCGATGGCGGTATTTCACATCTATCTGCATTACGCCTATCCGAAGACGGCGGGATTTCCCAAGGGAATGGGTCGGGGCGGCCAGATGAAATTCATGCGCGCGATGGAGGCTCGTGTAGCAGGGATTGAAAGCTTCCGTATCACGGCGCAGCGCGGCGTGCCGAATCTGAGCTTTTTAGACCCAGTTACGCTTTCTGACAGCGATTAATTTGCGGCTGGTCGCGTGAAGCAGCTTTGGATGGGCTTTGCTGGCATTTGGGTCGGATGACCTTATGCCGAAATATGACAAGGCGAATTGTGCAGGCAGTGGCACGTCAAACGGTTCAGCGGTTAGGGCCGGCACGTTGTTTCAGACGGCGTGTTTCCAGCCTGATCTGCTGAAGTTAACGCCTGGATTGGACGGCTAGGAGGTGCATCATGGCGGGTGCATTGCGATGGGGAATCCTTGGCACTGGGGCAATCGCGTGTAAATTTGCACTTGGCCTGCTGGATTCCACCACCGGACGGCTTGCCGCCGTAGCCAGCCGAAGCCGGGAGTCGGTTGATAAATTTGGTGGTGAGAAACTTCGCCATCTCGGTTTTACCCGGTACGACCTTTATGAACACTGCCTTGCGGACGACTCCGTTGATGCAATCTACATAGCCACGCCCCATCCGTCCCATGCACAATGGGCGATCGCGGCGGCAAACGCAGGCAAACATGTGTTGTGTGAAAAACCTCTGGCGATGAATCACAGACAGGCCGAACAAATAGTGGAAGCCGCACAAAACAATCATGTATTTTTGATGGAAGCTTTCATGTACCGATGCCATCCCCTGGTGGCAGAGTTGATAAGGCTTTTGCGCTGCGGCTCGATTGGGCAAGTGCGCATGATTCACGCCAGCTTCGGCTTTCACTGTAATGTGGATTCACATCATCGATTGATTAACCACTCTTTGGGTGGTGGCGGCATATTGGATGTGGGGTGCTACCCGGTATCACTGGCGCGGATGGTTGCGGGCATTGCCGACGGCAGGGATTTTCTGGACCCCACTGACGTGTGGGGGGCAGGTGTTATTGGCGGGGAAAGCCGCGTGGATGAAACCGCGTCGGCCCTGCTGGCCTTTTCCAATGGAATCTCCGCCAGCATAAGTGCAGCCGTTAGGTGTGAACTGCAAAATGCCGTGCACATTTTTGGATCAGAGGGCCGTATTGAAATTCCATGGATGTGGGTTCCCCGGCAAAGCGGCAACCGGATCATCATCCACAAGCCGCAGGCTGAGCAAGTGGTGGTGAGTGTTGACGCGACGGCAGATGTTTATACATTGGAGGCCGACACCGCAGCGACGGCAATTGCCAACGGCCAGCAAGAGCCATCAGCCCCGGCAATGAGTTGGGCGGATTCAATGGGTAACATGCGGACGCTGGATCGCTGGCGGCAGGCCATTGGTCTGACATACAGTTTTGCCGACGAAAATTAAATCTGCGGGTCTGCATGAAGCCCCTGTGGTTCTGAAATGCGGAAGCATCACCGGTGTGGTGCTGGCGGGGCGTGTAATAGCGCACTTTTTTGGGGACCGGTGGGCACAGGACTTAATATTCTGCCTACCATCTGCCACGAGAATTCTGCCCACCCTCGCTTGCATGGAATTATTATGATGACCTCCATTCCGCCGCTTTGAATCATAATGATGCACCCGGAACGGGCACACGCCGCCATTGTTCAGAATGGGAATATTTACGCGGATGGCCTGGGTGCCAAATGGGCCAAGATTGCCGAATACTGGGCCAACCCGAAGGCCCACCCCGAGGTTATCGATGCATTTCTTTCCTTGGAGGCGACAAAGCTGCGTCATACAGCGGGCACAGCGCATCCCGACCGTTACAATCCCCATACTTGGACCGACGAATACGCCCATCTCTGCAAGCCCGGACAGCGGGAAATTCAGGCCCAACTGCTTTACGGCTACCGCACCAATGTTGCTTTTTATCCCAAGTGGCAGGCTTGGCTTCAAGATCGCCGGCCGCCCACGCTGGTTGTATGGGGTGCAAATGATCCATCCTTCACGGCACCGGGTGCCGCAGTATTCAAGCGTGATCCACCCGACGCGATCTTTTAACCGCCGGGCTTGTACCGGCGCGCCGTCCGCGCATGGCGTTCACGAAAGGCTGATGCGCTTCGACCATGTGTGCGGGCGCTGCGCTTGGCGGCGATACTTTTGCGTACATGGTGTTCTCCGGTGGTGTTGTACAAAGAAAGCGTTCGTGCGAGGGCTTGTGCCTGCTGAGAAAAATGCCACCCCGTGCGGTACTGTATTTATGTCATGAGATTTCAGAAAATTCAAAAACATGGTTGAAATTTCGACTCGATCGTGCCACAATACCTAGGCCGATGCGGCAGCGGTGCGGCGTAGGACAGGCTTACGGGCTGCAGCCGTTGCAGGTTGTTGGAGGAAGTGATGGCTCTTGCATTGACGTGTTTGGCGGCGAGCATTACCATCATCGACCGGACTTTGTGCAAAGTTTCACAGCCTCGAATTGCTCGGGGTGTGAGAATTTATGAACAGCCGCCGCTTGGGCCTTGTTTAGCTGCCCGGCCATCAGGTGGCAGCCCGTTTAAGGATAGCGGCCTATAACATGAGCGAACGTCCTTTTTTTGTGTTTCCGAAGTGGTCGGACTGGCTCACAAAGGTATTTGTGATATCCACCCTGATCATCCCGGTTTATCTGGTACTGCTGATTGCCTACGGATGCAGTGCCCGCACACTGAATGTGAATTACGCACCTAGGCAGCCCGTCCCTTTCAGCCACGCGTTTCACGCTGGGAAGCTGGGCATCAACTGCGAATATTGTCACACCACCGTCAAGCGTGCGGCCTACGCGGCGCTGCCCCCCACCCAAACGTGCTTGAACTGCCACTCGCTGATTGCTGCCAAGAGCCGAAAACTTCAGGCCATTCGTAACAGCTACGGTACGGGCAAGAAAAGTCTGGCGGGGATGTCGGTACCATGGATTAAGGTGGATGATCTTCCGGACTACGTCTATTTCAACCATGAAGCCCACGTGAACGCGGGTATCAGTTGCCTGGTGTGTCACGGCAAGGTGAATGAAATGACCCGGGTCTACCAAGCCAAGCCATTCAACATGGCGTGGTGCCTGAATTGCCACCGCAACCCCGCGCCGTACCTGCGTCCGCGTAACCAAGTGACCAACCTGAACTGGACGGGGAAAAACAAGGTCAAGCTGGCCAAAGATTTGGGGTTAACCGTGGCGACTTTGCCACATAATCTGGGCAAATATCTGCTGAAGCGTTATCACATTCCAAATGTCAAATTGCTAACGGATTGCGAAACATGTCATCGTTAACTGAAAGATTAGCTACCGGCCGCCATTACTGGCAAAGCCTTGAAGAACTTGCCGGGACTCCGGAATTCACGAGCATTATTGAGCGTGAATTTCCCTCTCGCGCGTCGGAATTTCTTTCTGGTGACCGCCGTCGGTTTTTAAAGCTCATGGGTGCGTCGTTGGCTTTGGCCGGTCTTGCTGGTTGTCGCCGCTACCCGGTGCAGAAACTGGCTCCTTACGCCCATCGCCCGGCCAATCGTGATCCGGGCGTGCCGGTGCTTTACACCACTGCGATGGATATTTCCGGCATTGGCCAGGGGATGATGGTGACCAGTTATGATGGTCGGCCCATTAAAGTCGATGGTAATCCGTCGCATCCGATGAATCGTGGGGGCAGCGATTTTTATGGTCAAGCCAGCATCATGACCATTTACGATCCCGATCGGGCTCGGGGCGTGGTGCAGCGCGCAAATGATAAATCCATCGACAGCAATTGGGTAACGTTTCAGTCCTACTGGAAGGGCCAGTTAGAGGAAGCCAAAAAGGATGGAGGCACCGGTGTTGCGGTGCTGGCACAGGCTTACTCCTCGCCCAGCCTGCGTTACATGCGCGATCGCCTGCAGAAAACACTGCCGCACATGCAATGGTATGAATATGAACCCATTTCGCTTGATAACGACCGCATTGGCACGCAAATGGCGTTCGGCAAGCCTTTGCGAATCGTACCCGAGTTGCATGCCGCCCAGATTATTGTCTGTGTCGATTTTGACATGTTCGTTGGTGATCCGCTCTCTGTGAAGCTGGCCCGCGATTTTGCCGATGGTCGCCGGATGACCAACCCATCAACCGGTACCTTGGCCAAGAAGATGAATCGCTTTTATGCGATTGAATCAACTTTTACCATCACCGGCTCGCAAGCAGAGAATATGAACCATCGTATGGCGATGGCTGCCAAAGATATTGTCATTGCGATGGCCATGCTGGCAGCAGAATTGAAAAAGCAGGGGTTGCACCTGCCGTTTGATTTGCCCAACATGCCGGCCGCACCCGCGGGTTATGACGCAAAATTGTGCAGTGCCATCGCAGCCGATTTACTGGCTCACCGTGGTCAGTCAGTGATTACAGTTGGGCACCACCAGCCGCCAGTTGTCCATGCTCTGGCCGCTATTCTCAATGATGCCTTGGGGGGCACCGGTCGCACTGTTAAATATTACGATGTTAAGGACGCTGGTCGCAAGACGCATCTGGAAGCCATTACAGAATTAACCGCGGCGATGAATACCGGCAAAATTAAGACGCTGGTGATTCTTGGTGGCAACCCGGTGTTTACCGCTCCGGCGGATCTCAATTTTGCAGCGGCGCTGGCCAAAGTGCCCAGCAGCATTCACCTAGCAGACTATGATGACGAAACATCCGCACTTTGCAATTGGCATCTGCCTGAGAGCCACTACCTGGAAAACTGGGGTGACGCGCGCACTTTTGATGGCACCATATCCATTGTTCAGCCGATGATTGAGCCGATCTTCAACGGTAAGAGTCCGGCGGAGGTCGTCGCCATTCTTAATGGTGAGGGTCATCTTACGGGCTATGAGATCGCGCAGGATGCACTGAAAATCAAGGCCAGCGAGTGGAAATGGAAAAAGGCGCTTTTTGACGGCTTTATTGAAGGTACCGCCTACGCCCCCGCACATGTACGCTTGGCTGCCGGTGATTTTGCGGCGGCGCTGAACTCGGCTGTACAATCGGCGGCCGGCGTAAAACTCAAAACAGACGAATTTGAAGTGGTCTTCCGGCACGATACCAAAATGTACGATGGCCGCTGGGCCAACAGCGGCTGGTTGCAGGAATTGCCGGACCCAATGACGCGGTTGACCTGGGATAACGCGGCAATGATCAATCCGAAGACCGCGATTTCACTGGGGCTAAACCCGCATATATCGCAGATGATTGAAATCACGGTTGCGGGTCGCACGCTTAAAATGCCGGTGTACACCTTGCCAGGCCAGCCAGAAAATTCAATCAGTCTTCCCTATGGTTATGGCCGCACCAAATCGGGTGTGGTTGGCACGGGTACCGGCTTTGATGTTTATCAATTGCGAACCAGCAAGCAGATGGACATGGCAGTGGCGCAAATTAAGCCCACGTCTGAGACTTACCAACTTGCCACCACGCAGAATCATTTCGTCATCGGTATCGCTGGCGAAAAAACCATTGCTGAACGCATTCCGCAGCTTGTGCATACGGCAACGTTCAAGGAACTTCAGGCCAATCCATCGCTGGGGCACAAGCGCCAAACCGCGGTCAACCTGTGGGATGAACATCATTACAATACAGGCTATCAGTGGGGGCTTTCGGTCGATCTCACGGCATGCACGGCTTGCGGTGCGTGTGTGGTGGCCTGCCAGGCAGAAAATAATATCCCAATCGTCGGCAAGGAGCAGGTGCTGATGGGGCGTGAAATGCAATGGATGCGCATTGACCGCTATTTCCGTGGGCCTGACCTGACCCGTCCTGAATCGGTGCATGAACCCGTTATGTGCATGCAGTGCGAAAACGCTCCATGTGAGGCGGTGTGCCCGGTCGGTGCCACGATGCACAGTCAGGATGGCCTCAATGAGATGGCGTACAACCGTTGCATTGGAACGCGGTACTGTATGAATAACTGCCCGTACAAGGTGCGGCGGTTCAACTTTTTTGATTACAACAGCGGTACCCTGCAAAACCTGTATGAACCCAACCTGCTTCGTAAGCCCATGAATAAGTTGGTGGCCATGCAGCGGAACCCGGAGGTAAGCATTCGTGTCCGCGGTGTAATGGAAAAATGCACCTACTGCATACAGCGGATTGAAATGACGCGCGTCACGGCCGAACGGCAAAACCGTCGCATACGTGATGGTGAAATTGTAATGGCTTGCCAGCAGGCGTGCCCAACACAGGCGATTGTCTTCGGTGACATATTGGATAAGACATCAAAGGTGGCCATTCTGCGAAATCAATCGCGCAGCTATGGTTTGTTGAATGACATGTTGTTCACCAAGCCGCGAACCACGTATCTGCCGAAAATTTCCAATCCCAATCCGGAGATCGCAGCATCGCCATTGCCGGATTTGGGCAGTATGTAGCTTTTGGAATAAGAGAGGCTGACCGCTTCGTAGGATGAAAAGCAAGTATGACGACGATTGAAATACCTCAGGGAAGGCTGGAAACCGGTTACGACAACACCGCCGAGGATTGCATTAATCGTGCGCCTCTGATGACCGGTGAAGCGACATACCATGCTGTCACCAAAATCGTCTGCGCCACCCCCGAGGCTCGGCACGCCCCTAAAGTCTGGTACGTTTGCTTTACGATCTCACTCATGCTGCTGTGCTTGCTGTTCCTTACCATCGCTTATCAGGTATTTACGGGTGTTGGCGTGTGGGGCAATAATTCTCCCAATGCCTGGGGCTTCGACATCATCAACTTCGTGTTCTGGGTGGGTATTGCCCATGCCGGTACAATGATCTCCGCCATCCTGCTGATGTTCCGGCAGCGGTGGCGTACAGGCATCAATCGGTTTGCCGAAGCCACCACCGTGTTCTCAGTACTCTGCGCCGGTATTTATCCGGCTATTCACGTGGGCCGACCATGGTTTGCCTATTGGCTTCTACCGTATCCCAACATCATGGGTGAATGGCCAAACTTTTACAGCCCGCTGCTCTGGGACGCCCTGGCCGTGGGAACCTACAGTACTTTCTCATTTTTATTTTGGTATTTTGGCATGGTGCCAGACTTGGCCACTCTGCGCGACCGTGCCAAGACGCGCACCCGGCATACCCTTTATGGCATTTTTGCGCTGGGGTGGCGTGGCTCGGCCCGCCATTGGAAAATTTACGACCGGGGCATGATCATCATGGGCGGCTTGGCATGCGCGCTGGTTATGGCTGTGAGCTCCACGGTCAGTACCGACTTTGCCGTGTCGCAACTGCCGGGCTGGCACGAAACCATTTTTCCACCGTACTTTACGGTAGGCGCGATTTTTTCGGGTTTTGCGACTGTCATCGCACTGGCTATACCGGCCCGGCATTTGTTTGGCCTCAAGGATTTAATCACCGAGCGCCACATGGACAATCTTGGCAAACTGATGCTGGTACTTTCGTCCATTGTGCTTTACATCTACCTGATTGAATTTTTCACAGCCTATTATTCTGGCAATATTTATGAACGCTTTGCCTATTACAACCGCGAGTTCGGTCCCTACTGGTGGATGGGTTGGGCAATGATGTTCTGCAACGGTGTTATACCGCAGGCGTTGTGGTTCAAAAAGGCCCGCACCACATGGTGGCTTTCGCTGCCAATCGCATTGCTGGCACTCTTTGGCATGTGGACAGAGCGATTCAGCATTATCGTCACATCGATCCACCGCGACTTTTTGCCATCCTCCTGGCACATGTATGCGCCAAGCATCGTTGATATCGGGATGTTTGCCGGCAGTTTTGGGCTGTTTTTCACACTGTTCCTGCTGTTCTGCCGGTATTTGCCGATGGTGGCGATGTCTGAAGTGAAGTCCATTCTTCCGCAATCGCACACGCATGTGCCGGAAGAATGCAAGGATATGGATTGAATATTGCAGCTTTTTAAGCGGAATGCACGATGAGTACCTACACATCATCCATGGATGTCCCAAGCGAACAGCCGGCCCTCTACGGCCTGCTGGCCGAATTCCACGACCCGCAGTCGCTGATGAATGCAGCCAATATCCTGCGGAAAAACGGCTATTACCGGTGGGATTGCTATTCACCATTTCCGGTGCACGGCTTGGATAAGGTCATGGGTCAGCGGCCATCCATTTTGCCTGTGGTTGTCTTTGCCGTTGCCACGATGGGGTGCATCGGTATGCTGGCACTGGCGTGGTTCTGCAACGCGTATGATTACCCCATCATTGTTTCAGGTAAGCCTTACTGGGGCCTTGGCCCGCACATGTTTCTGGCATTCCCGGTGACGGTGCTCTCCAGCGTCGTTACGACGTTTTATGCCACTTTTATCTTCTGCAAGCTGCCAATATTTCGGCACCCTCTGTTTACCAGCGAGCGCTTCCGGCGTGCCACCGATGATGGCTTTTTTATTGCCATCGAGGCACGTGATGCCAAATTTGACACTAAAGTCACCACTGAATTGCTCAATGCCGCTGGCGCCCTGGCCGTCGAGGAGGTTCGCGACTAATTTATGAAACGTAAAACGCGCAACATCTACATTTACATCAATATCGCTCTGGCCGGGCTGGTTCCTTTTGGCATTATCTGCCTGGCTCGCCATGAGCGAACCACCACGCCGCGCTGGTCAATCATTCAAAGTAATATGGAAAAACAGCGGTATTACAAGCCGCAACGGCCAAACACGCTGTTTGCCGACGGCCGGGCGATGCGCCCACATATTCCCGGTACGCTGGCGCAGCAGGATTTTATTTACGTCAATCAGGCGGAGATTCGCGCCCACCCGCACAACTGGGCCAAGGGCCATGTGGTTCTTAAAAGCAAGGCTCTGTACGATTCGGTACTATATGGCCAGAAATTAGTCAATGGTCAGGGTCAGTGGCTTAGCCACATTCCAATACCGGTGACGCGGCGTTTTGTGGAACGCGGTCAGACTGAATTTAATATATTTTGCGAGCCATGCCATGGCTATGATGGTCGTGGCAACGGACCGGTTAATCAGTGGGACCAGCGGTTGCGGAAAGATGGCTCACCCGATGCCGGCACATGGGTGCCACCAAGCAATTTACTCGGAGCGGGCGTCAAATATCTTTCCGATGGCCTTATTTATAACGTTGTCACCAATGGCGTCGGCACCATGGCATCTTACAAAGACCAGATCCCGGTTGTGGATCGCTGGGCGATCGTGTCCTATGTGCGGGCACTGGAGATGTCGCAAAAGAAAGTTCCAGTGCGGCAATTACCGTACCCGGTCCGCACCAGGCTTAAGTTTCTCAAGACCAAGGGAAGTACCCCGGGAAAGAAAACTAAGAGTTAGTCCGGTTTTGGTAACAGGAGCACGACTGTCGTGTCTGAAAAAAATATAGTACTTGGCACCCGCGAGCAGATATACATGGAGCGCATGGCTCCAAAGGTGATGAAGTTCGCCGGTGGAACCGGCATTGCAGCCTTGATCCTGGCAGCGCTTCTGGGTCTGGGTCTTCACGACCACATGAAGCAGTTCTTGTGCAGCTATCTTACTGCTTGGGTATTCTTTTTTGCCCTGGCGGTGTCCGCTCTGTGGTTTGTGCTGGCGCACCATCTATTCAAGTCAGCCTGGAGCAATGTGGTCCGCCGCATTGGCGAGGCGGTATCCAATAATTTTATCATTCTGGCGATTTTATTTATCCCCATTCTGCTTGGCATGAAGATTATTTTCCCATGGACAAGTCATGCCTACATGATGTCCAATTCGGAACTGCGTCACAAACAACTGTTTTTAAACACGCCGTTTTACATCGTACGAATGGCGGTGTATCTGGGCGTACTGGCAGCGATCAGCATCTACTATCGCCGCATGTCGCTGGCGCAGGATCAGGACGGTCATGTGTCGCGGTTGATCCGATTGCAAAAGCATGCCGGTTGGTGCTTTCTGGTGGTTTGCTGGATCATGAACCTGATTGGCGTTGACTTGGTCATGAGCTTGCAGCCGAAATGGCTTACGTATGCAGAACCGCTCTATTTTGCCAGCGGCTGCGCGGTGACATTTTTCGCTGCCCTGCCCGTCATCACGCGGTGCTTTCAAAGGCAGGGTTTTCTGCCGGTTGTGAATAAAGAACATTACCACGACATGGGAAAGTGGCTTTTTGCATTTGTCATGTTCTGGGCGTACATCGGCTTTGCGCAGTACATTCTCATCTGGTACGGTAACGTGCCAAAGGAGACAGCATTTTTCCTCTTCAGGCAGATTGGTCCATGGGCTGCCATCTCAATTGCCCTGATTATTTGTCATTTCCTTATCCCGTTCCTTGGTTTGCTTTCCCGCTGGCCCAAGCGTCGTCCGGGCACATTGGTCTTCTGGGGTATCTGGGTATTGGTCTTCCAGTACGTCGATTTCTTCTGGCAGATTCAGCCGGCGGTATATATACAATCCCAAAAGGTGCTCTCGGCGCCGGTAAGTGGACTTGATCCGTATAAACTCATTGGATCGTCCGCGGAAAAGATGGTGTGGATACCTCTTCATCCGCTGTCGATCATCGTTAGTCTTCTCTGCGTTATCGGCGTGGGCGGTGTGTTTGTCGCTCACACCTTTTACTTATTGGCAAATAAATCCTTGTTGCCCCTTCGGGATCCGCGATTGCCCGAAGCGCTGGCAGTTGAAAGCCTGTAGAGGTAAAGCATGTCTCACGATGAACGCCTTGGCATAGAGCACCCCATACGCCCCGTGCCGGGTGCACACAATCAGCGCGACGATGTTGACGCCAGCGGAATCATAATCGTCGGCATCACCATGGTAATTGTTGTGGTCGTTACGGTGTTGTTTACCTCGGCGTATTACCATCATTACCGCCATGAGTTGTACTTCAAGCGGATGAGTACCGTCGGCAACTGGGTTGCAGGTATCAAACACCGGCAGATGGAACAAATTGAGCCTCACTACGCTAACGCAGCCAAAACCAAGGCCACGCTCGGCATTCAACTGGCCATGGATGCCGTGGTGCGACAATATCAGGCTCTTCAGCACCCCAAGCCCAAAGCAAAGACTGCTCCATCCGCTAAGACTGCCTCTGGACCGGTGCGACCAAGTGAGCCTCTAAGTGTTTATGGAAAGCAGCTTTATGCATCGCTTGGCTGCATAGCCTGCCACACGGTTGATGGCAGCGCTGGCGTCGGGCCCACTTGGAAGAATCTGGCTGGGTATCCCGTTAAACTGACCACAGGAAAAACTGTTACCGCAGATTATAAGTTTCTCCGCACGATGGTGTTATATCCCGGCAAAATGATCGTCGCCGGCTTCCCCAACATCATGCCTAATTATGGCGCGAAGCTTGGCGGTAAGAAGAATATCTACAAGCTCGATGCTATAATTTGGTACATAAATAAGCTCAGCAATAAGAGCAGCAAAAAGACCCAGCCGCCGGTGCCTGATAAGGCTGGATGATTGAGGATAGATGGGACGTGAGGAAGTCCTCACAGGGTGTTTAAGATGGATGCTTGCAATAAGGTCAGATTCAAGCCGGGCAAGGTTTGTGGGTGGTCCACGCCTCCACTAAGTGTTCTTCTCACTGCGGCAGCGTTTTGTCTGGTTGGGGTCATCAACCCATCTGTCGTATACGCCAACGCCTTCAGCCGACTTGCCGTAAACGCCCAAAATAGTCGTGATGCCAAGGCCGCTGGAATTACTCCCCATCCGGGCCGGAAGATTCCACTGAGCCTGACTTTTACCAATTCCCATGGCAAAAAGGTCATTTTATCCAAGTATTTTCGCAGGGGCCGGCCAGTCGTTCTCAGTTTTGTCTATTTTCGGTGCCAAGGCGTCTGCCCCTATGTTGAATTGGGCTTGGCGCATACGCTAAACCATATGTCTGATCGCATCGGTCACGACTACGATGTCGTGACTGTCAGTTTCGATCCAACCGATACTTGGCGTGCGGCGGCGGCCAAAAAGAAGGGCTATCTGGCGATCTTCAAGCATCCCAATGCCATCGCCCGCCATTGGCATTTTCTCGTTGGTGATGAGTCCTCTATTACCAAGCTCACCTCTGCCGTTGGCTTTCACTACATTTTTTACCCCGCTACACACACATACAATCATGCGGCGGCAATTTATGTTCTGACGCCTGGTGGGCGGATTTCTAACTACTTTTTTGGTATTAAATATCATCCTTCGCAGCTGAGTCTGGCATTGGTGCAGGCGGGCGATCATCGCATTACCAATATTTTTCAGCAGGTGTTGCTGCTGTGTTGCTCGTTTGATCCCAATGTGGGCAAATATACGCCGGTGGCACTCGGGGTTATGTCGCTGGCGGGCCTGGCCGTGATATTGGGCCTGACTTTCATGTTTGGTACCCTTTTTGTCTGGGAACGAAAACATCGTCCGGCTTTGGCACCCCCGGGGCAGGGAAAAAATCCGCCCAGTGATAAGAAGGACTCTAAGAAATGATCTCGATTGATGCATTATCGCCCATGTTGAACCGGGCCTTTGCCCATCCGCTGACAGCCTCGTACTGGCTCCCACACAGTGATTCAACCTTCGGGCCCAAGATACAGTTTCTGTGGGACTTCTGGTTTTGGATTTCGGTATTCTTCACGGTACTGATCACCGGTCTGACGGTGCTTTTCTGTATTAAGTATCGGTTCCGCAAGGGCATACGCGAAGTAGCCGACCCATCCGCAGATCATAACACCCCGTTGGAACTCACTTGGAGCGTCATCCCCCTGATCATCATGATGGTAATATTTGCCCTCGGGTTTAAATACTACATGGATATGGAGCAGCCTCCCAGTGGCTGTTACAACATTGGTGTGCTGGCCTGGAAGTGGCACTGGCAATTCACCTATCCGGACGGAGCGGCGACCAACACCCTGTACATTCCGGTCAACACGCCAGTTAAATTTTCTATGACTTCCAAGGATGTGCTTCATGGGTTCTGGATTCCCCAACTGTCCATCCAGCGCGATGTCGTCCCCGGCCGTACCATGACACTCTGGGTCAAAGCGGTCCATCCCGGACACTTTAAACTGCAGTGTGCAGAGTATTGTGGTGATGGTCATTCTGAGATGATTGCCAATGTAGATGTGCTGCCGATACCGGAATTCAAGAAAAAACTGGCGCAGGCGGCGGATATATGGGTTCACAATGGAAAAGTGCTGCCCCTTCACGTGGTTGGGAAGAAGATCGCGGAGCTTGAGGGGTGTCTCGGCTGCCACTCTGTCAATGGGGCCAAGGGCACTGGCCCTACATGGAAGAACTTGGCTGGTTCACAGGTTAAGTTGACTAACGGTACCGCGACAGCCGACTATGCGTATCTGCGACAGGCAATTTTGTACCCAGGGCGCAAAATGGTGGCGGGCTTCAACAATGTAATGCCCAATTACTACACCGATTTTGGCGGTGCGGCCCACAAAAAGCACCGCAAAATCGACGCTTTGATCTGGTACATCAACTCGCTTAGTTCTCACTCGAACAAAGCCAGCCAGCCGCCCGTGCCTGACATGCCCGGTAAGGGCAGCACGGCCACCAGCGCGAGTCATTCTGGCAAAACCACAAAGGCGAGTAAATCAGCAGCAGCTTCCGCCATCCCAGCAGCGGCCAAGCCGTTGGTCGCGTTTGGCCAAAAAGCCGCTGCTTCGCTGGGCTGCCTTGCCTGCCACACGATAAATGGGCAGGCCGGTGTGGGCCCCACATGGAAGAATTTGGCCGGGTATTCGGTCAAGCTGACCAGCGGAAAAACCGTTGTCGCGGACTATAAATACCTCCGATTCATGATTCTATACCCCGGTAAGAAAATTGTATCTGGATTCCAGCCCATTATGCCGAGCTATACCAATAAACTGGCTGGTGCCAAAAACGCCAAAAAGCTCGACTCGCTGATCTGGTACATTAATTCGCTTAGCGATAAGGCGTCTTCCAGTACGGAGCCGCCAACGAAGTAACCGATGGGTAGCAATTGAGATCGTCGATCGCGGTTACCGAAGAAATGAATGGTGATTTCTTGGTGAATATGGTGAAATCGCTATAATCTTGACAGAGTTAGTTGCCCGAAATGGAGTGACATAGATGACCGCTGTAAATTTACCCGAAAAACCCAAGCTGAATTATCTCAACTGCGATAAGAGTATCAAATCGTGGTTGTTCACATTGGATCACAAGCGCATAGGCATCATGTACTTGATCGCCACGCTGACAGCATTCTTCATCGGTGGCATGCTGGCGGAAGTCATTCGTACCCAGTTGCTGGTGCCCAAAGGCCTCATATTTCATGCCACCAAGCATATGTCCAGCTTTGCGGCATATAAACACTATAATCAGGTATTTACGCTCCATGGCATCATCATGGTGTTTATGGTACTGATCCCAATTATTGTGGCTAGTCTCGGCAACTTGGTGATTCCTCTGCTATTGGGTGCTAAAGATGTGGCGTTTCCGCGCCTTAACCTCATGAGCTTCTATCTTTACGTCGGCGGTGCGGTGTTGGCCATTGTTTCCACGATATGCGGCGCGGTCGATACCGGCTGGACATTTTACACCCCATTTAGCATCCAGACGGAGACATATGTTTGCTTTATGGTAGCTGGCATATTCCTTATCGGCTTTAGCTCCATCTTTACCGGTATCAACTTCATCGTCACCATTCATAAAATGCGGCCGCCGGGAATGACTTGGTTCCGGATGCCGCTGTTCCTTTGGGGCATTTACGCAACCTCCATTATTCAGGTTGCTGCGACTCCCGTCATCGGTGTCACGCTGCTTTTGCTGATTCTTGAACGTGTGATGCACATTGGCTTCTTTAACGCTGCCCTCGGTGGAAGCCCAGTACTGTTCCAAGATTTTTTCTGGTTCTATTCACATCCGGCCGTCTATATCATGATTCTGCCCGCGATGGCCATCATCAGCGAGATCGTGCCGACGTTCAGCCGCAAGCACATTTTCGGCTACGAGTTCATCGCGTTCAGTTCTCTGGCGATTGCTCTGATCGGCTTCCTGGTCTGGGGCCACCATATGTTTGTCAATGGTCAATCGGCAGAACTTGACACCATCTTCAGCCTGCTGACCTTCCTCGTCGCCGTTCCATCGGCGGTCAAGGTATTTAATTGGCTGGCCACCATGTACAAGGGTGCCATTAAGCTTGATACGCCGATGCTTTACGCATTATCTTTTATAATCCTCTTTACAGTTGGCGGATTAACGGGAGTTGTCTTGGGTTGCATCGCTGAAGATGTGGTGTTGCATGATACCTATTTCGTGGTCGGCCATTTCCATTACGTCATGTTCGGCGGCACCATCATTGCGTTCCTCGGCGGGCTGCATTACTGGTGGCCAAAATTCACGGGCAAAATGTACAACGAAACGATGGGTCGCATCACCTGCGTTCTGCTTTTTATCGGTGTCAATGTAACCTTTTTCCCGCAGTTGATTGTCGGGGCCGAAGGTATGCCGCGCCGTTATGCGAGTTACCTGCCTCAGTATCAGCCGTACATGGTGGCATCAACCGTTGGCGCCTATATTCAGTTGGTGGCGTTTTTGATGATGGCGGGTTATCTGCTCCACTCCCTTTTCCGTGGCAAAAAGGCTCCGGATAATCCTTGGGGAGGCGCTACGCTGGAATGGACCACATCGTCGCCACCATCTCACTATAACTTTGACGATACCCCGTTGGTGATTGAAGACTGTTACGACTACTCCAACGTGAAGTATGACGAATCCATCGGTGGTTATGTGCGGACCGATGTGCCCCCGAAGGCAGAGCCCGAATCAGCACCTGCGACGGCACCGGCACACGCCTGATCATCGGTGAGCACTGGCTTGGGTCGTCGCAGTCAGGTAAACTCATAGGCCGTTAACGGCTTGGCTTCGGACGGCGGGCCGAAACGGGTGAAAATAAATGGCCGAACTGTGCAAGCATTCGGCCATTTTTTAACTGGCAGATTGTGAAATTTTTCATCTAGTTGTGGAGTATTCAATGAGTGAAGCGGTGCAGGTTGGCGTCGATCCAGAGGTCGTTAAAAAACGCCTCGCCCACCATTTTGACACCATGCAGCAGCAATTTGATGCCGGTAAGCTTGGCATGTGGCTTTTCCTGACGACGGAAGTGCTGCTTTTCAGCGGCCTGTTCTGCGCCTACGCCGTATACCGCGCCCTGCACCCGCAGATTTTCCAATTCGCGGGCGAATATCTGGACCCCATTTCGGGCTTGATCAACACGCTGATTCTGCTTACCAGTGGCTTTACCATGGCACTGTGTGTCCGCTTTGCCCATACAGGCAATCGCAAGGGAATTTCCATCTGTCTGATTTTGACGATGCTCGGCGGTTTTGGCTTTCTTGGCATCCATGGCTATGAGTATTTCACGAAATATAAGCAGCGCCTCCTTTGGGGTACGAATTACCACCCCACGATAGGGCCTGATCATCAGAAACTGCTTCCTCCTGCCGGCCTGCTTGCGCCTCTGGCCCGCCCCAAGCCTGTGGTTGTGGCCCCGTGGCACAATCTCACAATTCTGCAGAAGCAAGGCTTCAATGTGGCGCATTCCAGCCTGTCCCCGGCTCCCATTGGCCCGTCCGGTGTGGCTGCTAAATTAAAACGTGAAGCCGTAATCGGCCCTTATAGCCAGCCCAACAATGTGCAGATATTTTTTGGCGCATATTTTCTGATGACCGGGTTGCACTCCGTCCACGTCATCGTCGGCATTATTCTGATGCTTTGGCTTTTGATCCGAAATCTACGCGGCGATTTTGGCCCCAGTTATTTCGCGCCGGTGGAATTCGTCGGACTTTATTGGGGCATTGTTGATATGGTCTGGATGTTTTTGTTTCCTCTGTTGTATCTGGCTCACTGATCAGCCGGCAGCACATAACATCATTGGAGTTACCTCATGAGCGATCATGATCATGCACCGAAAAATCTGGCCCCGGCCAAAGCTCACATCGTCTCAGTCCCCACGCTCATTGCCGTGTGGGTGGCATTGTGCGCAGCGGCAGTTCTCAATCTGCTGCTTAATTCCGTTGCGATGGGCGGTTCGCATGTGCTGGTAGAAATGGTTATCGCATCCCTCATGGCCACCGTTTCCGCACTCTATTTCATGCACCTGCGTTACGACAATCTTTTCAACATGGTGGTTATGATTCTGGCGTTTCTCTTTGTTACCCTTTTCATCAGTTGGTCATCAGTCGATGTCATCAATTATCGACACCAGTTGAATTCGGGCGAAGCGCAGAGCATGATCAGCGCCTACCATGCGCAGAGCGCCTCTCATGGTAGCGGCGATACCGCCAAATCGGCACCGAAGCCGAAATAAATCTTTCCGAATGGCTTGGTTGGCTTTTTGCGACTCTCTTCTTTGGCCCTAAAGGTGGCTGGGCTTCCGGCTTCGTCGCTATAATCGTTGCTGGGGAGTTCGGCGGCCCGGCAATAATGCGCCATAGCCGAGATACTAAAGGGGCAAAGATGGATTCGCTCACCGCGGAGCACGCTTCTGAAATGCCGCCGGACCCACCGGATCGATCGACCAACCGCGATAAATTGCATGTTGCCGGTGCTGGAACTCTGGGTGTGGGCATACTTGTCGGTTCTCTCACCATCCTTTTCCTCTCCAGCTTGATTGCCTTTGTCTGCTATCGTGCTAACTTCCTCAAATCGGTCGTTATTTCGTTACCCGACGGCCTGTGGATCAGTACGCTGATACTGGTGGCCAGTTCTGCTACCATTCATATGGCCACGGCAAACATCCGCGAAGATCGAGATCGCTCAGCCGGCCATTGGCTGACAGCCACACTTGCGCTTGGGTTGGCTTTCTTGCTGATGCAGTTTGTCAATTGGCTTGCGCTCTATCACCAGCTTCATCACACCCAGCAAGCTGTAAGCGCCATTTACCAGATGGGGCAGTCTCGTACAGGTGGGTTAAGCAAGGCGGATGCGGCAATGGTAGAGCGGCACGTTCTGCTTGTTGCCTTTTACATGTTCACCGTTCTGCACGCCCTGCACGTTATTGCCGGGCTTATCCCACTGGGCGTGGTGGACGCAAAAACCTACGCCGGGAAATATTCGCGTAATTATCATCCCGGCATCCGTTATATCACCATTTACTGGCACTTTCTTGATATCATCTGGATTATTATTTTTGCAACACTGCTGATGACGTTTTAATCAGCCGCCGGTTTAAAAGGCGAGCTGGTTCGCTGCCAATATATGCTGTCGCCATTTTCCAGGCGCCGACGCAGGGTTAATCGTGACCCGGATGCATCAGGGAGAAATCCACTGGAATCTGGCCACCAGATCAACCCGCGGCTTGCCGGCCCTCAAAGAGACTTCGCTCGCTTTTTCGTCACGTCCGGCCAGGCACAGGGGAGGTGCCGACGGCGCGGGCCATTGTCAAGTTTCGCGTCGCCGGTCAGTCAAGCGGCAACGACGCCAGCTTTACCTGTGCAGTCTTCAGGCCGGGCGAAGATGCCGCGAGGGTTATCGTGCCGGGATGCTGCGCAGCACGCACCAGGGCCATGCACAAACCATTGAAAGCGCTTCGGTAGGGTGCCTGATTGGGCTGGTGGCAGGCGGGGTCTCCATTACCCACACCGCTGATCACGCCTGGCCCCTTTAATGAAAAATGCACCATGTTGGATGCCGTCGGCACCACGCGCCCTGCGGTGTCGATAATACTGACTGCCACGGGAACGGTGTCCTGTCCATCGGCGATTAAACTGCGGCGGTCGGGTGTCAGACGAATTGAGGCCGGGGCACCGGTGGTTTCAACCAGGGTGCTGGCGGCGATGCGGCCGTTGTTATATCCGCGTGCCTCCAGGCGTCCCGGTGCGTAGGGCACGTGATTCCACTGCAGGTGGCGATACGCGGCCATACGCTTGCGGCCCAGGCTTTTGCCATTAAGCAGCAATTCAACTTCCTGGCAGTTGCTGAAGCACCATACGGGAATGTTCTTGCCATCCATGCCCGGCCAATTCCAATGGGGGAAGATGTGCAGCACGGGCGTGTCGGGCATCCACCATGATTTCCAGTAGTATGCGGCGTCCTTGGGAAAGCCGCACATATCGAGGAAGCCGAAATTGGAATTAATCTCCGGCCAGCCATAGGGGGTGGTCTCCCCGCGATAATCAAATCCGGTCCAGTAAAAGCCACCGGCTACAAAGATGCGGGTGGCCAAAGGATGCCAGGACCCTTCCGGTGTCATGTAACTGGTTAGATGTCCGGCGGCCTTGTTGGAGTGATAGATTCCGCGGCATTCCAGGTTGCTGCCGATTTCGCTGCCAAAAATCATTTTGTCCGGGTAGGCATGATGCAGCCAGTCATAATCGCCGTAGTTGTAATTGACACCAAGAATATCTTCGCTGGCACCGACGCCCTGCAGCCAACCCCTTTTGCCCAATCCGGAATTGTCGGCGCACGTGACGGGTCGGGTTTCATCATGACGATGGACGGCTTTGATCAGATACGCCATCATTTCGCGGCCGTAGGCATCGCTTTGGATGCCCCACTCTTCATTCCACATGGACCACATAATGACGCTGGGGTGATTGCGGTCGCGCAGAACCATGGATTCAACATGCCAAGTGTTGTGATACGGTTGGCCCACCCAGGCTTTGACGGCGACCGTCGAGCCTGGATGGCGGTTTTCATCCATCACCAGCATTCCAAGTTCGTCGCAGGCCTCGTACATGGAAGGTGCCATGTTGTTGTGAGAGCAGCGTATCGCATTGCAGCCGAATTCCTTAAGCCGCCGCATGCGGTAATAAAGGATACTGTCGGGCATGCCGATGCCGACACCGGCAAAATCCTGATGGTTGCACGTACCTTGAATTTTGACGGGCTGCTCATTAAGGAAGAACCCGGCGACGGGATCAAACCGCAGAGTGCGGATGCCAAAATACTGCCGATGGCGATCCGCGGTGGCGCCATTTACGGTAATTTCAGTATCGACGCGGTATCGGTGGGTATGTTGCAGTGACCAAAGCATGGCATGTGGGAGATGGATCTGTTGAAGCAGCTTGGTGCCGGTGTGCAGACCGCTGCTTTGATCGATCTGCGAGAAATTGGAGTCAAGCACCGCATCAACGGTTTGCGATGGAATGGCATCTGGCGGGACGGAGATTTCGTTGGCTGCCGTGCCGACCAGCTTGCCGGCGGGATCATAAATTCGGGATATGATTCCACAATCGCGGGTATGGCTTGATCGATTGGCGATGATGGTCTGAATTGTGATATCCGCCGACGGATTGCCGGTAACATCATGCACGTCAGCGGTGGCGTAGACGCCCCACGGCGCGACGTGGACAGGATCGGCCACATTGAGCCATACATGCCGATATATGCCTCCGCCCTCATACCACCATCCCTCAAATTGGGTGGGGTCCACATGGATGGCCAGCACATTGTTGGTGCCGAATTTAGCGTGATTAGAGATGTCTACATGAAAAGATGTATATCCACCGGGATGCTCGGCTATCAACTTGCCGTTGAGGTAAATGCGTGCGTCGCGGTAGATGCCCTCAAAATAAAGCCAGACGCACCGGCCTGCGTCTGAATCGGGCAGGTGGAATTGTTTGCGATACCACGCCGGGTAAACTGGCAATGAGCCATGGCCCCGAACGGCTTTGCGCGAATAGTTCCCCTCGACGATGTAGTCGTGTGGTAGTTGGACCTTGCGCCAAGCGGCGTCGGGGCAGTTAATCGCATATTCCGGCATGCCTTCGGAGGTATAACCTACGGTGACGGGGCCATATATGCCGCCCGGCCCAGAAGTATTGTGCACCAGCACGACCAGCACATTGGTGCCGTGGCTGTTCCAGTGGTCATCGAGTCGAACGGTAAAAGGCTGCTCCCAGCCTTGATGCCTGGCGATTAAATGTCCGTTGAGAAACACTTTGCCATTGTCATCCACATGGGTGAAATGAATTGCCCGGTTACGCTGCGGCAAAGCGGGGAGAATCGTCCGGTACCAAGCGTAGCCCACAGGCATGCCCTGAAAATGCGTATCAGCCATGTGCCATCCGTTGCCGTGGACATCGACATCCGGGGCTGTCATGGCGGCGGCCTGATCGGGGGCCCCCATTTTCCAAAACCATCTGTCAATCGGTTGCGCAGGGAGAAATTGCGATTGCGGTTCCGGCTTGAAGCGCCAGTCAAAATCAAGCAGTTCCACCCGGCGTGGATGGCACCCTGCATTTTTATGCGCTGGAGAGAAACGCTTTTCAAACATGTCCGCAGATGACAGCGTTGTGGATGAATCGGTGGTGCAGGATGGCAGCACCGACAAGGCCGCAGCACCAGCCGTCAACTTTAGGATTGTGCGTCGCTCCAGATTCATAAGCACCTCATTAAAAAAGACCATTCAAATGCGATTGACCATCAGACCATTGTTCGCGTTGGTTTCCGCTTCTGCCAGCCTGCCTTGGCGAAGAGTCGGTATCGTACCACAATCCTTACAACGGTGATGCCCGGGGTTTTGATGCCAAACGCCACCAATTTTATGTTCATTCCTCTGCCGAGGGTGGTTTCTGGTTGCTCACCGGCCATGTGCAACACCGTTGGGCGGGTGTAAGGGGCGCTGCGTGCAGTGGTGGCTGTGGCGATTCATAGAAAATCATGGTATGCCGCGGCCCCGTGGAGTGAGTATGCATACAGGCCTCGCTGCGGGGCGAATTTGACGCGTAATCGGAGGGTCGGTTACCATCCGGCGATGGCGCAGGTGCAGTTCACCGAGCGCCATTGATGAGAAGGAAACTGTATGCGAATTTGGGCATCGCGCCGTTGGCAAATGCTTTTAGCCATGGTGGTTGCGTCCAGTGCAGTCGTGGAAGGCGCGGCGCGTGCGATGGCCGGCGGTGGAGGCCCTTCATTTAACAATTTGGTGGTATTTGGCGACAGCCTTATCGATGTGGGCAACTTAGCCCATGCTGATGGTGGACTGCTGCCAGGGGCATTAAGTAATTACGCCCCCGGCATGTTTACAGATGGTGCCGCGACGAAACCTTCCACGCAGATTGTGGGCAACTATGCGTATCAACTTAATGCGGCACTGGCAAAGTCTTACCCGAGCTTTGGCACACTTGCGCCAAGCGCAGCAGGGGGAAGCGATTATGCGTATGGCGGGGCAGTAACGGGCCAGAATCTTGTGTATTCCGGCATTACAGTGCCGGGTATCAACACGCAGGTCAGCACTTACGTTGCGTCTAAACCTGTAAGCCCGGCCAATAATATCTATCTGCTTTGGGGTGGCGCTAATGACATACTCAATGCAGCGGAAGCGTCTGATGCAACCGCCTCGTCCATTGACGCGGCTGCCACGGCTGCTGCGGCCAACATGAATGCCGACATATCTGGGCTTTATGCCATTGGTGCCCGTGATTTTATCTGGTTAAATCTGCCCGACCTGGCGCTGACCCCGGAAGGCCGTGGGCTGCCGACAGCGAATGATTTGTCTGGGGCTGTTAATGATTTCAATACTGCCTTCAGCCAGGATGTGACCCAGCTTGTGAGCGCCAGCCAACGGGGCATCAAGTTGGATGCCATAGATGTGAGCAGTTTGTTTAATGAATTGGTCAGTTCGCCAGACACCTATGGGTTAAGCAATGTCAGCAGCGAAGCGCAGGGGCAGGCGGGCATCAACCCCAACACTTATCTGTTTTGGGATGGAGTGCACCCCACCACGGCTGCAGACCAGATATTGGTCAACGAAACGTTGCCGGGAATTGAAAGCACATTTGTAAATGTGGCCGCTCCCGAGCCATCGACGTGGTGGCTGTTGGCAGTAGGTGCCGGGCTGGCGGGGCTACCGATTCGGAGACGGGTGGCGGGTAGACTGGCAAAGTAGTGAAGAGAAATTCCTGGCGGTAGATTTTGATGCGGTCGTGCGCATAGGTATGGCACGAGAGTTGCGATCAGAGTTTCAATCATGCAAAAAAGGGCGCAAAGTTTTCCGCATGAGGTTACAATCAAGATTGCAGGGTTGATTGGTGAGACTGCGGCGGCTTGACGAGTATGGGTTTCTGCGGTTTATTACCGGAGATTGGTGTCGATGGCGGAAGGCCGCGGGATGCCGGTGGCGGGTGATGGGTTTACGGACGTATGTTCTGTAATCGGATTGCACCGCGAGTCTAAGAGGCTCTCTGAGGTATCCGCGATAGCATGGCAAGTTTGATTGAGTTGCCAAAGCGAGAGTGAGCTGAGTTAAGCGAGAGCGGGCTGGGTCAAGCGAGAGCGGGCTGATACGTTTGGTGGCCGTCCTCACCGTTCGTTGGTTAGTGGATGGCCAGTTGGTGTTTGTCGGAGGTTACTATGCCGCGAACGCAGCTAGCGTGGGGTATAGATGTCGGAACAACCGCGCTCAAGGCTGTTCAGTTGCGCCGTGATGGAGACAAGGTCTTCCTTGAGGCCATAGAGATTATTGAGCATAGTCGCTTTCTGACTGAGCCTGATGTTGATCAGAAGGAAGTGGTTCGCGACACGCTGTCCAAGTTTCTTGAAAAGCATGTGCTTCGCGGGCAGGAAATATATGTTGGCTCGTCGGGGGCGGCAAGTTTCTCGCGGTTTGTGAAACTCCCGCCGGTGGAACCGCGAAAGATTCCTGATATTGTCCGCTTTGAGGCCATTCAGCAGATTCCGTTTCCACTCGATCAAGTCAACTGGGGATATCACAGTTTTCGTAATCCGGACAGTCCCGATGTAGAAATTGGCATATTCGCAATCAAGACCGAGCTTGTCACCAAGCTTCTAGCCGACTTTCGAGCACTGGGTATAACGGTGCACGGCGTGCAGATATTGCCGTTGGCAGTCTGTAACGCGATGCTGTACGAGGGGCGCGGGGTTGAGAAGAGTGTCATAGTGATGGACGTGGGTGCTGACCATACCGATCTGATCATTCTGGATCAGGGGCGGCTGTGGTTGCGTAACATCAACATCGGTGGCAATACGTTTACAGAGGCGCTGACAAAAAATTTCCAATTGCCATTCGCCAAGGCTGAAAATCTGAAGAAAAATGCCGCGACCAGCAAATATGCGCGCGAAATTTATCAGTCGATGCGACCCACATTTTCGGATGTGGTGCTGGAAGTGCAGCGGTCGATCGGTTACTACAACAGCAGCCATCGTGAAAGCCGTCTGGAGCAGGTGGTGGGCTTGGGCGGTGGATTCAAATTGTCCAACATGCAGAAATATCTGACTCAAAATTTGAGTATGGAAGTGCACCGGTTGGATAATTTTACGAAAATAGAAGCCGACTCACGGATTGCCGCCGGTTTAAGTGAGCAGGTGCAGTTGCTGGCGGGGGCGTATGGGTTGGCGCTGCAGGCGGTCGGTCTGGGTACCATCAATACCAATTTATTGCCGCCGGAAGTGGCGCGGCAGATGCTGTGGAAAAAGAAGACGCCATGGTTTGTGGGTACCGCGGCGGCATTTTTGGTGGCCACTGCCTTGGCGGGAACGAAATACTATCTAGATTCCAGCAGCTTTGCGGCAAGCATGCGGCCAAGCCGCCAGACACTTAATGAAGCCCGCCTGGCAAAAGCCAGCAGTTGGCAGCAGGCATACAATTCAATTAGTAACACGTACCTGCAAAACCAACAGAAGATCAGTTCGGTGCTGCGTTTGACCTCTTATCGAACCCTGTGGCCGCAACTGCTAAATTGTCTTTATGATTCTTTGCCGCAGGCAGCCGCTGCCAAGGCGGTGGTGCGGCACCCAGGCAAATCGGCCGTGAGCGGTTCGGCACCGGCAACCACCAAAATCATGATTCAGTCAATCCAAAGCGAATATTCGCCAATGCTGGCGTTGCATGGTCATAAGCATGCTGCCGCGGCTGTGCCGATGCGACCAACTTTTGCGCCGGGTGCCGCGTCGACGGCACCTGTGGGCGTTGGCGGGCCGGGTTTTGCGATCACCATCGCGGGTTATACGTCAGTGCCGCATGCGGATCTTTATTCAGTGCTGCAGAATTACCGTGACCGTCTGCGCAGCATTGCGGCAGAAAAGGGGAAGCTGCCGTTTTATATTGTGATTCCGCGCAATGACTTGTCTTATGGAGAAATTGGCCACATCGGGTCAAGCTCGACGGTTGGTTTTGTTCCATGGGGAAGCCAGGTGGGGCCATTTGCTCGCGAATTTATGGACAAATTCATGCCGCCGCACGCCAAGAAGAAAAGGCGTCGGCGTAATGCATTTGGGAATAATTTTGGCCAGCCGAACAATTTCGGCCCGCCCGGTGGTTTCATGCCCCCTAATATTCCGGGTGTCAACGGCCAGGAGGGTTTTAACGGTGGTGGCGGGTTTGGACAGGTGTTTAACGGTGGTGGATCAAGTGGTGTTGGAAAGCTGGGGATGATTAACCCTGACAATAAAAAATCATTGGATGGGGCCTGGGCGTTCCGGCTCAGGATACTGGTTTTTCTGAAGCGATGATGACCGATGATTGCGGTTTTTACTGCGGAAAATCCTGGCAGCAGTGTGGCAGAGGCACGGTAGAAGAGATAATCGCCTGGGATGGCGATCACGGAGACCGAAATGAACTTTATCAAGTCCAACATCATTCCGATTATCTGTGCGGTCGTTGTGCTGCTGGCTATTGGTGCGATGTTTTATCCAATCGGTAAAAACGAAAAGCATCTGAAAAAGAAAATGCGCGAAGCGCTTTCCAAAGTTGCTACCGCGCAAAGCCTGGCGTCGAATACCGTGCATATTCCCGGTGAGCCTGTTTTCAATGGTCCCATCGTTCCGGCGGTAATTAAGGCAAAAAGGTCGGTGCAGCAGCATCTGGCATCGCAGGTTGAGCAGATCAACCGCCTTTATGCCGCCCTTAATGCGCGTGGGCGGGTGGTATACATTACGCAAAGCCGAGTGATTCCCCTTCTGGGCAGCCACCGGCTTGGTAGCCACATCCTGCCGCACATCCCTCGCAATCTGGTAATCCGCGGTGATTTCCGTCGCGCCTACCTTGGTCTCTTCGCCCGCCGTGGCAGAAATAGCTATTCGTGGTTGACCCAGCTTGATGCGAACTCGCCGCCATCACCCAAACTCATCAGCCGCGAAGTGCGAAAGCGTCTGCGTGCCATCGAGGCTTCGCTGCCGGAAAGCAGTAATTCCGGTGGACGGAGTGCTGTGGCGAGGCGGCAGCGGGAGTCGCTCATCAAGCAGATCACGCAAAAGCTGGTTTACGACACCGCCCTGCATTGCCGCATCTATGCCAGTCCCAGCTCTTTCCAGATCCGCAAAGGTCTGGAAAGTGGAGAACCACTTCCGCATTCCAAATTGGTGTATCAAGGGGTGGTGGACTCCTGGTTGCAGCAAGATGTGGTTAACGCTATCAATGAGCTCAACGGCACGAGTACCGATGTGGCTACATCGCCAGTTAAGCGTCTGATTCATATTGCGATCGGTGCCGATGCCGCAGCCTTTATGGGCCGATCGGGAGGTGGCCGCATGAGATCTGGCGTGGCCGGGGCCCTGTTCCTCACGCGTGGCCATTCATCCAGTTCATCGCCGGTCAGCCCGGCATTTGCGCCACCGGCAGGAATGCCGAATTATCCGCAGCCACCGATGCCCAATTATATGCCATCCAATATGCCTGGCACCACTACCAGTAAGAGTGCCGGCCCGGAAACGCCGGTCACTCATTTGACCAGCAACAAAAAATTTCAGGTGACGATGATGGCTGTGAGTGTGGATATTGTGCCATCTGATGTTAATGCGTTTATTGACGCACTGTATAGGCAAAACATCGGTTACACCGTACTGAATGTTAACCTGCGGTCGGTCGATCCGATCGACGCGCTGACACATGGATATGTGTTTGGCAAGACTCCGGTGGTAAGAGCTGACATTCTGCTGCAGGTGATTTTTCTGAGCTCGTGGAACAGGAAAATAATGCCCGCCCATTACCGGCGGGAACTGGGCTTGACATCGGCAAAACAGGGTTGATTTAACCGGATGAGCCGTGCTGGCTTAGAGGACATGCGATTATGAAAAACAAAGCGATAGAGTTTGCAGAACGGCATGTTGAAAAGGCACTGCTGGCGGTCGGCATCATTTTTGTGGGATGGGTTGGATACCACAATTTTGTGGGCAGCCCCAATGCGGTGCACCTGGAAAATGGAACCGGGCCGATGGTGACTCCAGGCCGCGTAGGGTCGAAAATAACCGGGGCGGTTGATAACCTGTGGCGTCGGATCAAGCAGTCCGAAAAGGTGACATTTCATAACATTCATCGCGTGAATTACGTGGCGCGATTACAGTTGTCCGAGGAAAGTCCTCTGCCAGCCCAGATGCTTGCGATGTCGCAGGCGCGGTTTGCGCCCTACAACACTGCCATAGGAAACACCGGTTTGAGGCAGATCAAAGGGCTGGTTTTCCGTGCCCCGCAGGTGCCGGTGTTGGCGGCACCTGCGGCCAAACAGGCCCGGGGCGTAGCGGAGTTGAGTTCCTCAAAGACAAAAGATGTGGTCTGGGTGGAACTTTCAGGAAAGTTTCCGACCAAAAAGTGGATTGAGTCGATGGCCAGCAAGGTTGGCTTGAAGGCTAATGAGGAGCCATTGCCTGCCGCTTATCGGCAGACTATTTTCTATAGAGTTCAGGTGCGACGGCAGTCGCTGCTGCCCGATGGCGAATGGGGCCCGTGGAAAATCGTGAAGGGCACCTACCTGCATGCCTTGCCGACGGTTCATAACATGTCGTCGCTTGGTCCAAACAGTCGCGTGGCCGCGCGGGCAGCCATCGAGGCCGCCCAGCAGGAAATTACCGATCCAGCCTTCTACACAATTGAACAGATTCGGCAGCGGATTGTGGTGCCTGCTCCGACGCGGAATCGCCGGCCTATCATCCGCCCATCCGGTGGGGGTGGACCTCCGGGAGGATTTGTGCCGCCTAACATTCCTTTTCCGGGTGCTGGTGGGGGCGGCGGGGGCGGTTTTGTGCCGCCCAATATGCAGGAGATGCTGAGGCAGCAGCAGCGGATCATGCGGCAACAGCAGATGGCTGCACGAGCGGCCCAGCAGCGGGCGCTGACCGCCCAGCAGGCCCAGCAAGCTCAAACGGCGCAGCAGCCCGGTGGAATACCCACGCCGATATTTCCGGGATACAACGGACAGATGCCCGGCGAAGTCGGTACCCAGACGGCGCTGGCGACCAACGCCGACGTGCCGTTGCGCTTTTACGATACGAGTGTGACGCCGGGTAAAACCTACCGCTACGAGATGCGTGTCGAGTTGGTCAATCCAGTTTACAAAGTTGGTTTTCACCTCACGGACCCATCGGTTGTTGACCGCCCCTGGCTGGTGAGCAACTGGAGCGATCCATCCCAACGCGTGCGGGTGAGCGCGAACCTCTACTTCTACCTGGTAAGCAGCCAGATTATCAATAACCAGGTTGATTTTCGCATTTTCAAATGGGTACATGGGGTTTGGGCTGTCACCAGCGAATACGTTTCGCCGGGAGAACCGATTGGTAATACGCAGTCGATCCCGATGGTTGATCCGACGACTGGCAATCTCAAACCTACGCAGATCAACTTTGATACCCACTACCAGCTCGTCGATGCCAAGGCTATGCCAGATGGATCGATTGATGTGGTGGTACTAGCGCCGCAGGGACAACTGGAGATCCGTAATTCGGAAATTGATGCGACGGATCCAGAGCAGCAGAAGTTGATCAAGGCAACCATGGATACAGGATCGCCGAGCGGGGCCGCGGGCGGGGCAGGCACTGGTGCTGCCGGTGCGCAAAATGCACCGGCCAATTAGGTTCTCTGGAGTGTGTCGCAGATTGACGCACTTAATCGAGCGGGGCGGCGGGCTGAAGTCCAGAAATTTTGCCCGACCGGTTGCAAGCCTGTGGAGAGGCATTTAGGATACGCGGCTGTCGAGAATCCGCAGTCGCGGGCGGGACGCACGAATTGGCCCTCGCGGATCTGTCCGCAGGCGGTGATGTTAAATATGATCTGCTCCGGCAGCTTGCTTGGCGAAGGGCGCAGCAGTGCCGGGACGGAATGGCAAAGTTGAGTTGTCTAAGGTGATGAGGAGTAGTGTCTTGAAGAAACAGACCCGCTCGAGGATTTTGTCCCTGGCGATTACAAGCGTGGCATTGGGTGCAAGTGTCCCGATCATATCGCGTGCGGTGGCCAGCACTCAGGTCTCGCCTTCCCAGGCGTTACTCAATCGCGGTGCGACGCTCTTGGCACAGCGGGATTTCGCCTCGGCCAAGAAGGTGCTTCTCTCGATCGACCCAGCTGACTTGTCTTCTGCTGATCGGGCCTCTCTGGTGAACCTGCTGCAGAAGGCGGACATCGGCATTGCAGACCAGTCCACCATTAACACCATTTTTCAAAATGCCCAGGCGTCGTTGAACGATGGCCACCTGGCACATGCCGCAAGTTTGTACCGCGTTGTTATTGCCTCGCCCAGTGCGTCAAACGAACTGGTGCGCGAAGCGAAAGACAATCTCGCGTTGGTGCAAGCCAAGCAGGCATCAATGGCTGGGGAGATGAAAATGCTGCTGGCCAAAGCCAAGGCGGCCTACGCCGCCGGTGAATTGAATACTGCGTCGGCCGATTTGCGACGCATAGAGGTGTCAGGGGTAGACTTGGGCAGCCAGGCTCCCGACGTTACTCACTATCAGTATTTAATTGCTGAGAAGCGCTTGTCGCAGTCAGCGGTTTCCACAGCGATGAATCAGCCCCCCTCCCAGCCTACCGCTGCAGCTACCCCCACCCCAGCTCCCGTATCAACAACGCCGAAAAGCACCGTGAGCGAACAGCCCACAGGACCCACCCGAAGCGAAATGGCTGCGGAGCAGAAGACCCAGGCGGAAAAATTGGCCGCCCAGGAGGCAGCCCAGAAGCTGGCCGCCGAGCAGCATGCCGCTGAAATAAAAATGCAGCAGCAACTGGCCGCATCGGAAGCGTTGGCAGAGCATCAGCGGGAAATGCACGCTGCCCAAATGGCTGCAGAGGCGGCGGCACAGCAGGCTGCTGCAAAGAAATCCGCCGAGATGGCCGCAGCCAAAGCCCGTCAGCGGTCCATGGCCGCTGAACTGGCTCGCCAACAACAAGCTCACGAACTCGCGCTGCAAAAGGAGCAAGCTGCGGCCTCCAGCTCTCAGCCTGCAACTGCTCCCGTTGCCGTCCCTCCGGTGCCCGTTGTGTCAAGTGCTAACGAACAAGGAACTTCAATGAATGCAATGCCTCCCGCTCCTGTCAAAGCGCCTCACGCCGCTGTAAGTTCTCCCGCAATGCCATCGGCCGCAGAGATTAACCAACAGCGTTCGGCCGTTTTGGTTGTGCAGGCGGACAACATGGTTCATGCTGCGAAATACCACCAGGCCATCGGTCTTTACAACGACGCACTCGCACTTGATCCTCATAATTCCGCTGCGCGGATGGGACGCCAATATGCCGAAAAACTGGCTGCCGGACAGTCTCCCGGTTTGCTGGAAAGCGAGCTTTATGGCCAGGCCGTCGCTGCCCAACGTTCTGAGGTTCTTTTTAATCATGACTTGGCGTTGTCCGCATCCGAAATGGCGGCTGGCCAGTATGTCGCGTCTCTGGATCATGCGAACAACGCACTGGCTACCGTTGAGGCTGGTAAACAGCTCTTTACCGAATCTGATTACCGCACTATGAAGGCACGGGCCAAGGCGCAAATTGCGGAGGTGCAGCAGGCCCAGGCACAGGCGGCGGCCCGCGAGCAAGCCGAGCGGTCTGCAGCGGTGCAGCAGAGCCAGTATCAAATCGAGCGGAAAATCGCAATTCAGCGACGGCTGCAAATAAACGAATTAATGAAGCAGGCGCTTTCCTATTACAAGCGTCTGCAATACAAACAGGCCTTGGACACTCTCAATCAGATTGTTGCGATTGATCCGCTTAACTACTCCGCCCGCTTCATGCGGAGGCAGGTTGAAAACCAGATCATATACGACAAATACAATCGTATGCGTGATGAAAAGTCCACGCAAACGCAGGAACAGGAAATATCGGACGAAGAAAGCATAATTCCATACGATAACCTGCTCGTCTATCCTCGGGATTGGCCGGAACTAAGCCGAATGCGCAAAGCGGAAATGAGCTCTTCAGAGTCCTCCGCGGATACGCTTGTGCGCAAGCGTCTGGCGGAATCAGTGCCGAATATCAGCGTTCAGCAGCAGCCTTTCAGTGATGTAGTCAACTTGCTGCGTCGTGAGACCGGCGCGAATATTGTTGTGAACTGGAACGCCTTGGCCAACGCCGGTGTGCAAAAGCAGACGCCCATCAGCCTGACTCTGGCGAACGTCCCGTTCAAAAAGGTACTCTCGCTGGTTTTGCAGCAGGCAGCCGGCAGCGGCGGCACGCCGCTGGGTTACAGCATTGATCAGGGTGTTATCACCATCTCAACCCGTAGCGAATTGGCGCAGCAAACTGACATTAAACTTTACGATATTTCTGATCTACTGGTCCAGGCTCCAAACTTCAATAATGCCCCAACGTTTAACCTTTCCAGTGCTACTCAGAACAGCACCTCGCAGGTGAGCAGTCAAGGTGGCGGTGGGATTGGAAATATTGGCGGCGGAGGCAGCATTTTCCAGCAGAGTGGCGGTGGTGGTCAGGGGCAGCAACAAGGTAAGTCACGCAAGGCGATGGTGCGCGAAATTACCAGCCTGATTGAAAATACCGTTGACCGCAATTCGTGGGTCGATAATGGAGGTTCAACGGGTACCATTCGTGAACTTAATGGCCAGTTGGTGGTAAACCAGACGCCATCCAACCAGACAAAAATTGCCGCTCTCCTGCAGAAGCTGCGTGAGTCGCGGGCTATAGAAATCTCCATCGATACTCGCTTCCTGGTGGTTGATACGGACTTCCTGAATTATTTCGGCTTCTCATGGGGCTTGAACTTTAATGGATCGGGTACGACTGCCGGCAGTTCCTCGTATACTGCGGGCTATCCGGGCACCGGAAGTCCGTTCTTTGGTGGTACGGCCATCGCCCCGCTGGCTGTTGCCAATAACACGGAAACGCTTGCCGCCCCAGTCGCCACCGGTGTGGGTAACAACATTGCTCACGGCTATTCAGCGGCCGGGTCGGCCTTAAATATTTCCGGCGGCATCCTCTCAAACTATCAGCTTAGCCTGTTGATCCATGCGACGCAGCAGAGCGAGCACAGTACGATTCTTACTGCTCCACGTGTGACGCTGTTTAACGGCCAGCAGGGCTTTATCACCGTTACCCAGCAGCAGAATTTTGTCGCCAGCTTCACGCAGACTGCAGGCACCGGCGGCATCGTCGGCGGCGTTGGAGGGGTCGGGACCAATCTGAGCATCGCGACCCTTTCCACAGGCGTGGTACTGGAGGTGCAACCAACGGTTTCAGCGGATCACCGCTACGTGGTCATGACAATTCAACCCTCTTTGGCTACGCTTGTTGCCCTTAATACATTTAATATCACAGGTCAGATCAGTGCCACATCCGGTGGTAATACCGGTCAGGCCGCATCTTTGCCGGGCTTTGTGCAGTTGCCGGTTATCCAGCTGACTCAAGTGGCGGCAACGGTCTCAGTGCCGGATGGTGGAACGCTTTTGCTCGGTGGCCAGCGGCTGGTGGGCGAAACGGAGGTTGAAGCCGGCGTGCCGGTCCTCTCGTCGATACCTATCATCAATCGGCTTTTCACGAACCGGTCTTATGTTCGAGATACGGGCGTGCTTTTGATTCTGGTGCGACCACACATCATCATTCAGAAGGAATGGGAACGTAAGCAGTTCGGCCGCAACTATTGATACCCGTCGGCTGAATATTAACAAAAACGAAGCCCCGATCCGGAAGATCGGGGCTTTTGCTTATATGTGGCAAACGATGACGGGGCGGGATGCGTCTTTAATGCTTACCGCAAATTAACCGGATCAACATCCACTGTCAGCCAGCGGGCAAGTTGGTCAAAAATCGGTTCGCGCCTCAGGCTGGCCAGAGATCGCTGAACATGAACCGGCCCGGGTCCAAATAGTATTAATTCAATTCGAAATAAATCAGATTGAAATTCCATCGGTGGATTCTGGGGCCCCTGCCACCGGCATCCCTCCCGCTCGGCCAGGGGCAGGAACGTATCGGCCAGCCGACGGCTGAGTTCCACGGCCTGCTCGCGGTCTTTATGGCTGATCAACAATCGCGTCATTCGGCAATACGGGGGATATCCAAAGGCCTTTCGATGAGGCAGTTCGCTGCGCACAAACCCCAAATAGTCATGCTGCGTTGCATATCCAATGGCAGCCGAACGGGCATCGGCGGTCTGCACCACAACCCGACCCCCCGCATGGCGGCGTCCGCATCGGCCCGCCACCTGGCAAAGCAGATCAAATGTCCTTTCGGCCGTCCGGAAATCCGGCGAGCATTGCGCTGCATCGGCATCAAGTACGCCCACCAGTCCGACATTTGGAAAATCCAGTCCCTTGGCTACCATCTGTGTGCCAAGGAGTATTTGAATTTTTCCGTTTTCAAAATCGGCCAGTGTCCGACGGTAATCGTCGCTGTTACGCATGGAATCTCCATCCATGCGGGCAGATGTATGCGTCGGAAAAAGACGCGTCAACTCCTCGTAAACCTGCTGGGTGCCTTGACCGAGCTCAATAAGCTTCCCCCCGCACACCGGGCACAGCGTCGGCAGGATGCGGCTTGTGAGGCAATAGTGGCACTGTACATACCGCCCAGCCTTACTGCCGATATGGTGCCGGTGCACCACCATATGCGCGTCGCAATGCTCGCAGGTCAGCCCCCAATCGCATCGCGAACAGCCGACATAATGCGACCAGCCACGTCGGTTCAGCAGTAATATGGCTTGCTGGCCGCGCTGCAGAGCGGCGTTCATTTCTCGTTCAAGCCGTAATGAAATAGCCCGGTTTAATTTCGCTTGTCGGCGCTCGGCATGCATATCCACAACCACGACTTCAGGCAACTGAATGCCGCCCGGGCGGGTGAGGATTTCAATCCGCTTAAAATGGTCCAAGGTTTCGCTGTTGTGCCAGGATTCCAAGGATGGTGTCGCCGACCCCAGAAGCACGGGTATGCCCAGCAACTGGCCGCGGCGTATGGCCACGTCTCGGGCGTGGTATCGCGGTGCGTTGTCCTGTTTATAGCTCGGATCGTGTTCTTCATCCACGATAATAAGTCCGCAATTGGGTAAAGGTGCAAATATCGCCGAGCGCGGGCCGATGACCACATTGGCCCAGCCGGTGGCCGCCGCCTGCCAGTGCTGAAGGCGTGTGGATTCGCTCATGCCGCTGTGCAGAACAACAACTTTATCAAGCCGACGGAGGAACCGCTTAACCATGTGCGTGCTCAGTGAAATATCGGGTATCAGTACAATTCCGCGTCTGCCACCGTCAATGACGCGTTTGAGCGCACGCAGGTACAATTCCGTCTTGCCGGATCCGGTAATGCCATAGAGCAGTCGCACGCAAAATTCATGCTTATCCAATAGTGGTTCCAGGTGCTGCCATGCCAGTGCCTGATCTCTGGTCAGCGCTGGTGGCGCGGCCTGATCCGCGTCCTTCGCCGCCCATGCTGTGTCAGTATCTACATCCGGCATCAGCTTGATTTTTTTCCGTATCAGCACGCCATGGGTTACAAGACGTCGCAGCAGCAAGCGCGACACGCCCGCCGCTTTCAATGCTGTTTTTATGTCGACCATCGAAGAGGCATCGTCCCTGATAATTGGTTGCAGTCGATCGAACGCGGCTTTGGCCTGCCGACTGAGGCCGGGGGTTGCCAGGCGTTCGTGCGCATCAGGTGCGAGCAATAAAACTTCACGTGCAGGTACCGACATTTGACGCTTGGCTGCTGGCGGCGTCATCGATGCAAGCACCACACCCAGGGGGCAGAAGTAATATTGGCTTATCCATCGGGCAAGTTGCATGAGGTCGTCGGGCATGGGGACGTGTCTGTCGTCGATATCAATAATGGACTTAAGTTTCCATGCCCGCTCTTTCAACGCTGGTGGGTATTCTGCCGGGTCTAAAACCGTTAACAGAACTCCGTCAACCACCCGGTTGTTCCGTCCCAGTGGTACACGAACCCGCACGCCGGGTCTGGCGAGCGGTACCAATTGCGGCGCAATGCGATAGCTTAATACCCGGTCGATCGCCCGATCGACGGCGACCTTGCCAATCGCGCCGGTTTCTGATTCACCGGAAAACAGGGGTGCGCAATGTTGATCAGTTGGCATCACCGGTGAATTATAATCGTGTGCCATGGCAGCGGGGCGGTCAGGTTTTTCATTTTGCGGGCGTGGTGTTCAGGTCCGTGTCGGGCAAAATCTCAGACTTTTCATGTTTCCTGCCGTCGTGGCCGAAAAACCGGTAATAGAGAATAATATTAGCCGTCATGATGCTGGCGTATATAAAAAACGGCAGTTCGATAGCCGAGATATCGAATAAATACCCGGTACAAATAGAGGCTGCCGACGAGGCAGACAATCGCGCCACTTGGTTAACAGCCAGTGCCCGGCCCATACTGCCCTGTTCCACTCTTTCAATGAGGGCGGACTGCTGGGCGGGCAGGGCGGCAATTCGCAGTGCGGGGTATATAAGGTAAATAATCAGGCCAAACAGCAGGTTATGCCACAACGCCATGATGATCAGCAGCACAATGCCCAACGCCCGCGTAAACGTGATGCTGCGCACAAAACCGAAACGCCGTTCCAGAACCGGGGCGGCCAGCAGGCTGATGGATGCAGTCGTGCTGGCCAGGGCCGCGAAAACCGCCATGTGCTGTCTGGAAACGTGATACACCAGAACAAAAAATGGAATTAAAAACGGTGTAATCAGGCCTTGGCTGAACCCGTTAAGCATGCCGGTGATTCCAAATTGCCGCACAGCCCGGCTGGAGGCTTCACGGGTGACTTTTTTGGCAGGTTGGTAATGGGGCAGACGGAGAAACAGCAGCGGAACACATCCGACCAGTGACAAAATGGCCGCGCCTAAAAATGCGTTCCTTACCGTAAAAAAGTGTACCAACAAGGCACCAATCGCGCCTGAAACACCGCTGAGAAACGCAAAACCGGAGTAATATTTCGTGCGGTTTCTTGACGTGGTAATCCGGGCGACCACCGCACTTTGCACACTCTGCGCTGCGCCGCCCACCCCGCCGCCAATAAGCGAACCCGTCGCCGCAAAGCCTCCAATGATCGATGCAGCACATAGCATCCAATAATTGGCATAGGCATACACCATCAGTGCACTGATGGGTACCATAATGCCGGTCAGAAGTAGAGCGCCACTGTAATCCCACCGATCCGCCAAGTGTCCTACGCCGATGGAAAGCGCCGCCGTGGATAACACGCCTATCACATAAATCGTGGCAAGGGCGAGTGATCCGGCGTGCAAGTTGCGCAACACCAGGTACGGCAGGGCCACCATAATCATTCCGCCGGCCGCTGCGCGGGTGCAGCGAAATAAAATCAGCAAGATCAGCCGCAAATGATGTCCATTCTTTTGGCCGACTTGCTCTGTCGGAAGAGGGCTGTCAATCTGAACTGTCTTCGTCGTGCGTTGGCTGTCATGAGATGAAGGGTCACCGGTGCTCAATTGATCTCCAAAACTGGGTGGGAAGAACCCGCCATTCCTTAAGCCATTCATTATACGCAATACGCACTGGCGTAAATGTTCCATAGTTGTCCCATTTGCCTGCTCAACACCCAAGCCGATTGAGACTCACCATCATGCAACGCCTTTCAAACGCTGACGTTACCATACCGGGGTCGGCTTACCGAGAATTGCCCAATCCACATCCCGCTCCACAGCCAGATGCTACTGCAGGTAGGGTCGGGGACGTTTCATCAATCCTAAGAGGATGGGTGGTGGCCCACGCTGCCAACGCGGCAGTAAACGGGTAAAAGCAGACTTGGTTTGGCAGGAATTCAGTTAGGAAAACTGGTCGGGATCAGGTTCAAGTTGTATGTTATAAGTGTTTTCATATCATGATGTTACAATCAAAGTTGTGAAAGCAAATGGGGTTTCGGTACGCCATTTGCAACGTCCAGTGCGTGCAGCGCATGTTAGGGACGCGGTGTGGCCCGGATGCCGGTCGTCGCTGGCTGCATGGCATGAGAGTCCGGGATGAGTTTTTGCATTTAGCAGGAGTTTGCAAAATGGGTGCAAGTGTTCGGCCCCTCGGTGACAAGGTTCTCATCAAACGTGTGGAAGCGGAATCCAAAACTAAAAGCGGTATTGTGCTGCCAGATTCCGCCAAGGAAAAACCGAAGCGCGGCAAGGTGCTCGCGGTGGGGGATGGCAAACTGCTGGATAATGGCGAACGGGCTGCTTGCCAGCTAAAAAAGGGTGATGAGGTGATCTTTGCCAGCTATGCCGGCACCGAAATAAAAGTTGACGGTGAGGAATTGCTTATTGTCAGCGAAGGCGAAGTACTGGCGGTGTTGGAATAACATCCAGCCCTCCGCCGGAGGGCGGTGGAGATGGTTGTCAGATTAAATAACTGTTTTTGTATTGAAATTTGAGGAGACGTTATGCCCGCTAAAATGATTGAGTTTGATACGCAGGCCCGCGAAAAAATTCGTCGTGGCGTGCGCACTTTAGCCCAGGCGGTAAAGGTTACGCTTGGTCCATCGGGTCGCAATGTAGTAATTGAAAAATCGTTTGGCAGCCCCACCGTCACCAAAGACGGTGTAACGGTTGCCAAGGAAATTGAACTGGAAGATCCATTTGAGAATTTGGGTGCTCAGTTGGTCAAGGAGGTGGCAAGCAAAACCAGCACGGTGGCTGGTGACGGCACCACGACTGCCACTGTGTACGCCGAGGCCATTTACGATGAAGGTCTGCGGAATGTGACGGCTGGGGCCAATCCAACGTTGCTCAAGCGCGGTATTGAGGCCGCCGTTGAGGCGGTCATTAACCACCTTCGCTCCATTTCGACCAAGGTGGAATCTTCCAAGCAGATTGCACAGGTAGGCACCAGCTCTGCCAATCAAGATTCACAAATCGGCCAGATGATCGCCGATGCCATGGACAAAGTTGGCAAGGATGGTGTGATCACGGTTGAGGAAGGCAAGTCGCTGGAGACAACCGTTGATCTGGTGGAAGGTCTGCAATTTGATAAGGGTTACATCAGCCCGCACTTTGCAGATCCCAAAACCATGACTGCGGAATTTGAAGACGCATATATTTTAATCCACGAGAAAAAGATCAGTTCCATCAAAGACCTGCTGCCCATCCTTGGTAAAGTGGCGGAAGCAGGTAAGGCACTTTTGATTATTGCCGAAGACATCGAAGGTGAAGCGCTTGCCACGCTGGTCATTAACAAGCTGCGCGGCACCATTAAGGTGGTGGCGGTGAAGGCACCGGGCTTTGGCGATCGGCGCAAGGCGATGTTGGAAGACATTGCCATCGTTACCGGTGGTCGGGCGATTTTTGAAGAGTTGGGTATATCGCTTGAATCACTGGAACTCAAGGATCTGGGCAGGGCCAAGAAGGTTACCGTCGAGAAAGAGACTACCACCATCATTGAGGGTGCCGGTAAAACCGACGCGATTAAAGGCCGGATTGAGCAGATCAAAACTGAAATCGATCGCACTACCAGCGATTACGATCGCGAGAAGCTGCAGGAGCGACTTGCCAAACTGGCCGGTGGAGTGGCGGTTATCAAGGTGGGTGCGGCAACCGAGGCTGCCATGAAGGAGAAAAAAGCCCGTGTTGAAGATGCCTTGCATGCATGCCGGGCGGCGGTGGAAGAAGGTGTCTTACCGGGCGGCGGTGTCAGCGTGCTGCGGGCCATCAGTGCGATTGAAAAGCTGAAGCTTGATGGCGATGAGAAAATCGGGGCCGACATTGTCAAGCGAGCGCTTTTCGCTCCCATCAAACAGATATCGGAAAACGCTGGCGTCGATGGCAGTATTGTGGCGCAAAAGGTAATGGAATCAAAAGAGGTCAATTTTGGTTTCAATGCTCTTACCCACGAGTATGGCGATATGCTCAAGATGGGCGTGATTGTGCCCACCAAGGTGGAGCGCACCGCACTGACAAACGCCTCGTCGATTGCCAGCCTGCTGCTGACCACTGACGCAATCATCAGCGAATTGCCGAAAAAAGATGACAAAAAGGCCGCTGGTGGCGAAGGCATGGAAGATTATTGATGCCGCGCCGCCGAAATCCGGCAGCAATGCAAATTGGAAATCAAACGCAAAAGCCCCGGGGTCAAGGCCCCGGGGCTTTTGTCTATATGGAAGAAATACGACCGGTCCGCATCAGGGAATATGGAAATAAAAATGCCCGCGAGGCATTGCCTCACGGGCACATGGCATTTGAGCCGCACGAATAAACATTACCCACGTTTTGCGCGGCGTTTTACCGTAAGCATCAGAGCACCTAAGCCAAGCAGTGCCATTGCTGCAGGTTCTGGTGTGGCAGCGGGGTCGGGGATAAATCCAATGCCCGCCGGACCACCAAAACCGCTGATGACAGGCGTTTCCAAGCCAGTGCTAAAATTCAGCATGTCCAGGGTCTTATTGGTCTTGTCCGACGAAAATGCCTGATCCAGCGTAAAACCGTTCTTGGCTGTGATGGCGTAGACGATATTGTTTTTCACGTCCGACACCAATAACGTTCCGTTGGTGCTGGTGGCAAAGCTGGTATCATCGGTATTAACGGGATTGCCATTGGGGGCAAAAAGGCTCAGCGATGTCACCTTTTGATTCATGGAGCCGGGGTTGGCGACGTCGGTAAGAGAAGCACCGCTTTCATTGCTCAGCAGCAGATCACCCGAGGGAGTTTGATTCAGTGAATCAGGGTCAAAAACATTCAGCGTCATCGCTGCCCCGGTAGCTTTATTGGTCGCAGGATCATTTCCCCACAGGATACCCATGGCCGTGGCGGTCTGCGGATATGAATTCGGGTCGACAGAAACTTGATAAATAACCGGATGACTGTTGACCTGCGTTGGGCTATCGCCTCCGTTGTCGGGGTTGGAGCCTGAAGCATACAGGTTACCGTTAATATACTGCAGGCCGTCAAAGCCTCCACCGTGAACCGAAGGATTTGGGTAGCCATATCGGGCTTCACTTCCGGTGGCGGTATTGATGACCGTCAATGCCGAATTGCCGTCCTCGTTCTCATCGGTGTACAACATACCGTTGCTGCCCATGGCGAGGCCTTCAACGTGGCCGGTGACGGTGTAGTAATTTTCAAGTTGACCGGAAAGCGAGTATTGAGCCACAACGCTTTGCCCACCATCGCCACCATCGGATGCCACATTATCGCCCCAGCCGATGTAGACGTTGTTGCCAGCGACCGTAATGTCATCCGGCGCACTGACCACGTCGGATGCCCCAGGGATAATGTGTTGATTGAGTCCCGGCACCGTGAACGGTGAGGCAAACGTGCTGATGTTGTAATTACCAGTGAGATCGGTCAGCGAGGCACGGGCCTTTGATGACTGTATCCCAGCGATAACGGCAGCGGCCAGCGCTGCTCCCATTGCGAGTGTCCTGTGAGATGCCATAACAATTTCTCCTGAAATTGCTCCAACATCTGCTCCCCCAGTAACCTTGAGTTGGTGCCAATCACCAACTCCGGGACAGAGATTAGTCGGCGAATTTTCAGAATACACGGGCGACATGTTAAAAAATGGCGATGCGCGTCAGGCGGTCGCCTTGCGGGGTAGAGGTCACACGAGGTGAAAAGCAATTATGATGCCACGCGATGGCCGATTTCCAAATGCTGGCTGGCCGTAAAAAACCCGGGTGGGACGGCCATCGGTGATGTTTTAATTCTTCACCACGCGGATGTATTACACACGAGCCGGACTGGCAGCACGGACGATTAAAATTGAGCAATCGGAGAGTTGTGCCACCGATGTCTGGGCGGCACCCAGAAGGTTGTGCCGCAGTTTCCAAAGTGGTGAGAGTCCGAGGATCATCAAGTCAAAATCGCGGGACTTTTCCAAGACGACATCCACAGGGCGATCACTCTCAATGACCTGCATGCGAATCTGATTGCCTCCATCCACATTCGGAAGGTATTTTTCAACCATGTCGGCAACTCCCAATGGATGGGCCTTGTCATCGCGTATCGGGCTAACCACATGCACAATAGTGATTTGCACATTTTTACTGCGGCTGATCCGGTACGCGGCCAGCAACGCCCCAGCGTCCTGTGCCTCTCCCAGGTACGGCACCAGCACCCGTTCAATGGGCCTTGGATTTTTGGTGACTAAAATGGCAACGTTTGCTTTGCTTCGTTTAAGTACATGGTCTACGACACCCCCGATGGCTGACGTATCCAGTATGCCGCGATGCGATCCAAGTATCACCCAGTCCGCCCGGTGATGCCGGGTAACCAGCGTAATATCCCGGGCAATCCGCAGTGTTGGAAGCAATAGTGTTTGGGCGGGGATTTTTGCCTCCTGCGCTTCTCGCATGGCGATATCGGTCACATCCTGGGTCTTTGCTTCCTGTGCGGTTACTCCTAATGACGCGCTCGGCGAAACAAGTTGAAGCAGCGTAAGTTTTCCCGGCTGTCCGGCCAGCAAGGCCACTGCTGCCCGCACTAGCCCCACGGCCGTCGACCGTTGGGCCAAACACACCAGAATATGGGTGCTGGGACCCATCTTTGCCTTGTCGTCATCGGATTCTCCTTCCGATGCACCGCGGATAGCGGATCTTTTCGAAGGCAGTTCCACCAGTGAGGTGATGACGCTGGAAAGCAGGGTGACTGCCAATAATGCAAATACGGCCAGCGTCATGGTGCGTTCGGAAATGGCGTGAAGTTGAAAGGCTAGATTCAGTACGACCAATTCCACCACGCCGTGGGTGTTAAGCAGCAAACCGAGGATCGATGCCTCTTTCCATCCCAGTGCCAGCAGCTTAGCCGGCAAAAAGCTGAAGACAAACTTGACGGCAAATAATACGCCCACAAGGGCCAGCCACAATTTCCAGGCACCCGCGGAATTGAGTTCAGCAATATTAACATGCAGCCCCACGCTGGCGAAAAAAATCGGCATGAGAATCAACAACGTTACGTCTTCCACACTTGAAGTCACGCGCGTGACAAATTGTTCATCCGATGGGAAGATCAATCCAATCATAAACGCACCAAAAACGGGATTAATACCCAGAGAGCTCGCCACCAAGCCCGATATGAAGAGGGAGAATATCGCCAAGGCGAGTAGATCGCGTGATGCGTAACCACGAACTTGGAAATGGGCCTGAAAACGCCACAGAAAGCGCCGGACAAAAAACATCATTACCACTACGTAGGCACCGGCGAGCACAGCAGTTTTAAGTCCGAGCAGGCCGGTCAACCACAAGGGTGTATGCCCACCGCCTAGCCGCGTCTTGGCCAGATCGTACGTGAGAGCAAGCATGCACCAGCCGGTCAGGTCAAGTACGGCGGCTGCCGCAAGGGTGAAGGCTCCCAAAGCTGATTTGTGCATCGCGCGATCACGGATGCGTTTAGCGAGCACAGGAAACGCGCTTAGTCCCAACGCGGTCGCAACCATCGCGACGAAAGCGATATCTGAAGGGACCTTACCGATGAGGGTGGGGTATCGCAACAACGCGATGGCAATGAATATGCCTGCGACGAATGGCCCACCGAGGCTCGTCAACCCGGTCAATACGACGGCCTTGCCCTTACCGCGCAGCTTGCGCAGGTCCAGTTCAAGCCCAACGGTGAACATGAAAAACATCACACCAAGCTGTGAGAGCAAACTCAAAAAGGGCATGGAGTCGGGCGGAAAAAGCCAATGCAGAACTTGCCCATGGTCAATGAGCCCCAGCAAGCTTGGGCCGAGCAAAATGCCGCCGAGCATTTCTCCGATCACCTCGGATTGTCCCAGCCATCGAAGGACGGCACCGCAAGAGCGTGCGGCGAGCACGATCAGGGCTATTTGGATCATCAGGTGTTCAATCGTCATGCGAGCTTCTCTTCGCCCCGAATAACCCCGGCGGAGGGAAAATTCGATGCCAAACTGGATCACGGCCATGCGCCGGCGGCTCAACACGGTGCCAGCTTGCCTTTGCGAATGGTAATGGCGATGGCGAACTATTTCCTGTCGGGGGTGGTTTGATCGGGCTGATCAAACGATAGAGGCGGCAAGCCAATTTCTTTGCGGGCGATATTGCAGCGGTGCAGAACTTTGATCATTTGCAGACCGCTGAAATACCTGACCTTTCCATCTGCAAAGGCGATGGGGCCAGAATTGATCGGTTCCTGCGAATTTCTAAAGAGCAGAATAATTTTCCTGATGTTCGGTGTGATACGGCCTCCTGCTGCCAGAGTCAGGCCTTGACCGGCGTAGCGAAAGTCGCTCCCCTCATGGTGAATGAAAAATTCCTGCTCCTTGGTGGAGAGTTTATTCCACTGCGGGGGCAGCTTTATTGCGACCAAGCCGTTGGTCGGGTCGCTGAGATCTGCCGGTTTAATGCGCCCATCACGAATCAACACCAGCAGATGGGCGGGGTAATTGCCATCATGAGCGCGGGCGTAGGCTATGCACGCTTTGGCAATATCCCGCATGTGCTGAAATTGAATCGATTCCTGTGCCTTGTGAATACTCACCGACTGCACAGCAAACACAATCAGGCCCAGCGTCATGCAGATGCCGCCCAACCAGCGGCCCAGAATGATATTTTGCCGGTCGCGTATGCGATAGATGACTGCGCCGGCACCTAAAAACAGCGTCAGCAGCGACAAAATAAGTTCGCTGATTGGCGGTGGTTTATGCAGTGTGGCCTTGTGCGTGGCCAGCATGGCCAATTCAGCAATAAAGCTGATCAATGCGGCCACTGACATCCAATTAATGATGCGTGGGGACGCAGGTGTGGTTTGGGTGTTTGATGCAGAACTCACATTAATTCCTCATGTTCAGGCGCATTGGCTGATTGCTGGCTGGCGGCATGCTCCATATTCGGTGTTTCAACTTCTGCCGACGGCCTCATCTGATCGTCCGAAGGCTCTCTGGATGCCGGATGATCCGGCGGTTCGAGATCTGCGCTTTCCGTTGGCGGCGGTGCGGTATCGGCCGGAACAGGATCTCTTAGACGCAAAACAATCCGTCCGGCCAGTTCGTGTTGCTCGAAGGTGATTTTTTTAAGCCGGATCAACTCCAAGGTGGCGAGAAACAGGCCGATCATCTCACTCTTTGATTTTCGGCCGGCAAATAAGTCTTGCAATCCGACCGTGCCGTCACGGACCAGGCGGTCTAAAATATCCGCTTGATGGAGGCTGATGGGTGTGTCGTCATAAACCACATCATGCCCGTAAGCGCTGTGACCGACACTGGCCATGATCGCAGTAAAGGCATCGATAAGTTGAAAGAGATTTAAATCCTCAAGATCCAGCGGTGCCCGGCCCGTTGACTTTTGCAATGCCCGGCCAAATCGCAACTGCTCCGTTTGAGCGCGCCGCTGGAGTTCATTAGCCGCATCTTTGTAACGTTTATATTGCAGCAACTGCTCCACCAGTGCCTGCCGAGGGTCAAGGGTGGTTTCCATGCAATTTTCACCGGCCGCTTCGGTAGTCGGCTGAGGAGTCAGCATTCGGCTCTTAATTTCCATCAGCGTGGCGGCCATCACGAGAAAATCCCCAGCCAGGTTGATATCAATTTGCCGGATGACCTCAACATGTGCCAGATATTGCGATGTGATCCTGGCGATGGGGATATTGTATATATCCACCTCGTTTTTACGGATAAGAAACAGCAGCAATTCCAGTGGGCCGCTGTAAACATCCAATTCAACTCTGTAAGCCGCTGCGTCCATCAATGGGTAAAGATACCCGATGAAGGCAAGGTCGGCGAGATGGGGTGGCATCAACTTTTCGGTCGGCTGGATACTGCATCGACGATTTATCTGATCGCCCGGCGGCTGAATATGTGGTGATTGTGCCGGCGGATGGCCGTAATATCTGGGTGCCAGCGTTGGTGCGCTGGCAACATCAGGGTCGCTGGTGTATCGGCCAAGGCCCGCAAGAAATCATAGGTACCGAAGATGCCGTAATCCGCCGGAAGGTGCCGCAATGAATCCGATAGCATGACACCAAAGGACTCATTAAATGTAAACCAGCCCGCGTCAAAAGCCCAATGGTGAAGTCGGCACATCGCGATGCCATTCCAGATGTCATCCCGCCCCTTGGCGTGGTTGGGCACAATGTGCGCCGCCTCCACTTCCCACGTTAAGCCGTCGGGAGCATTGATTTTCAGGCCACAAACAGCGCATCTGAACCCATATGCTTCCACTACCGCACGCCGAAATCCCCGGCGACGCAACATGGAACTGGTACGTTTCGGCCTTGCAACTTTGGAGGTGTCGATCGGGCTATACCGGGTTGGTTTTGACCGATTAATGATGCCTCTGGCGATTTTGCACACTTCAAATGACGCGACAAGCAATGAATCCCTTCGCGTAGCTGGGATGTCGCAGAGTTTCAGGGCGGCGTCAAATCCCTTTTCGGTAAGCATCCATTCTCGCCTTTGCGTAAGATGAAAGGTTGCTGTGGGACGGGAAACAAGGCCTTGGCGCGAGAGTTCGTCGGCGGCCCGGAAGAGGATGCGGTGCCACAGGGAAGATTTCTTAACCCGGTTTTCCTTCCTGTAGACCGTTTCCAGTACCGCGTGCCGCTGCATGCTGTTGAGGCCAAATTGGTCAGCCAGTTCGTCAACAACCGTTTCACTCTCACCAAACTCTTTAATGACGCCATCGCGGGCCAGCATTTGCTGCAGCAAGGCTGCCTGAATCTGCCCGCGTTGTGGCATCGCGAGCTTCGCAATCATCTGTTGCTCATAACTCATCACGCCGTGTGGCGACCTCACCGTCAGGCAATATATCAGGATCACAACCCATGACGTCTCCCATCTGCCGCTGCTCCGGCCTGGCCTGCTCGCTTGGCAGTCCGAAGTGATCACTCGGTCAGCTAATAGGCATTCGGGTGGCGAAATCCACGGAAAATCGTCATAAACATAATTTTAATATCCAATAGAGGCGACCAGTTGTGAACATAATACAGGTCGTATTGCAGCCGCTTGCGAAAGCTGGTATCGCCCCGGTAGCCGTTGATCTGTGCCCAGCCTGTGATGCCTGCCCGCACCTTGAGCCGCATGGGGAAGCCAGGGGCTTCGCGCCGCATGCGGCTCATCAATTCAGGCCTTTCAGGCCGCGGCCCGACCAGTGACATGTGGCCGGCCAATACGTTGAAGAGTTGCGGCAGTTCATCCAGGCTGGTGCGACGCAGCCACCTGCCAATCGCCGTGCAGCGTGGGTCATTGGGCCGTGCCATGGTGGCACCGCTGCTTGCCTCGGCGGTAATAACCATCGACCGAAACTTGAGGATATTAAATGGCCTGCCGCCAAAGCTGATGCGTTGCTGCCGGTATAGAATTGGACCGCGCGATGTGAGCCTTATCGCCAAAGCAATGATCAACATGGGAATCGAGAAAACCAGCAGGGCCAATGACGCGCCGATGATATCGAATGATCGCTTATAGATGGCCCGCCAGCCTTCCAGTGGGTTCTCTCGCACGCTGATAATCGGCATGCCGTCCAGTTCACTGACCGAGAGATTGGTGGTAACCGGTGACCCGTAAACATCGGGTATCACACGTACATCCACGGCGGTATCTTCAAGTAGTTTTAATACGCGCCGGATCGTGCGCGAATGCCGCCCGCTCATGGCCACAAATACCGAATCAATTTTCTGGTTATCAATAACGGATGTCAGGTTATCAATGCTGCCCAGAATGGGCAGACCGCGAATGTGCCCCTTTACATAATCCTCTTCCGCAACAAAACCGACCACTCGAATGCCGGTCCATGTGTTTTCCCGCAATCGGAACAGAGTTTTCTGCGCCAGCCGTCCGGAACCCACGATTAAAGCATGTCGCAAATTCCAACCATTGCGGCGGATCGTACTCAGTGCGATGCGAGCGCAGAGCCGCTCCCCTAGAAGCAATGCGGCTGACATGGGCAGCAAAAGCAGCAGCATGCCGCGCGTGAAGCGAGTGTGCTCGATGTTATAAATGCCAACCAGCAACAGCATCCATGCAATGGTGCAACCGAATAAGATCACCCGCAGCTCTTCGAAGATGGACTTTATTCGCCGAGGTTTGTATGCGCCCGCACCGTTGAGACACAGGGCCATCAAGGCAAGAAAGATGACCAGATTGACGATGACATCGTGCTCGGGAGGCAGGCCTTTGCTGTAGGGCATCAAGCCAAAACGGATGCCGTACGCCGCGAACCACGCCGCCGCAGCGATGACTAAATCCGTGCAGCCGCGCATAAATCCGATCAGTTGACTGTGCTGTTTAAGCATAAAGTCTAAGCCAACTCCACACTTGGCTCTCCGGCCGGGTCATGCGAATCAGGGCGATGAGACCCAATTCATCGGTTCTCAGGGTCGCAATCGCCAGCAGACGCCCACCCCGGCAATGGAGCTACGCTATTTTGCCCGAACTTCGCGCAGAGTCAAAATGGCAACTTGACGTTAGATATTCGTTAGGTATGATGCCACCGGTTTGCCAACCATCGCAAAAATCGGCGAACGAGCGTTTTTGGTTCCTTTTTTGAGGTTCGCACCATGTCAAAAGAAACTTTACCACCCAACTCAGCCAAGGATCAGGCTTTGAAGCAGGCTGTTGCCATGATTGAAAAATCATTTGGCAAGGGTGCCATCATGGTGCTTGATGGCAATACGTCGCTGGCGGTGGAGGGTATTCCCACAGGCTCAATCGGTCTGGACCTGGCACTGGGCGGCAAGGGCATGCCACGCGGCCGCATTGTTGAAGTGTTTGGGCCGGAGTCCTCCGGTAAAACCACTCTGTGTTTGCACATCATTGCCGAGGCGCAAAAGCTCGGTGGAATGGCGGCATTTGTCGATGCCGAGCACGCGCTGGATCCCACCTGGGCCAAGCGGATAGGTGTTGACTTAAAAGATTTGCTTGTAAGCCAGCCCGATACCGGCGAGCAGGCACTTGAGATTGTTGAATTGCTGGTGCGCAGCAATGCCGTCGACGTGATCGTGGTCGATTCCGTCGCGGCATTGATACCCAAGGCGGAAATTGAAGGCGAAATGGGCGATGCCTCAATGGGTATGCAGGCGCGGCTGATGAGCCAGGCGATGCGCAAACTGACCGGTGCCGTATCAAAAAGCAAGTCGCTGGTGATTTTCATTAACCAGATACGCGAAAAAATCGGCGTAATGTTCGGCAACCCTGAAACCACCACCGGCGGCCGCGCTTTGAAGTTTTATTCGTCTGTACGTATCGACATTCGACGCATCAATACCATTAAAGAAGGCGATGCCGCAGTGGGGAACCGCGTACGCGCGAAGGTGGTAAAAAACAAAATTGCCCCTCCATTCCGAGATGCTGAGTTTGATATATTGTTTGATTCCGGCATCAGTTACCATGGCGATCTGCTCGACATGGCGGTGGCCGACAACGTTGTGGAAAAATCGGGCGCTTGGTTCAGCTATGGTGCGCTGCGCATCGGCCAGGGGCGTGAGCAGGCTCGGCAATTCCTGAAAGACAATCCCGATGCCGCAACGGAAATTCGTACCACCATCCTGGCAAAGCGGAATCCGACAGCGAGTGTCCCGACAACTTCTACCGCAGGCACCAAGTCTGCTGCGGTATCCGGTGCCGACAAGGTAGACAAACCTGAAAAAGCCGATCGGCCCGCCATAAAAAAATAACCAGAAATCATGGTGGCCAGCCGCACCATGCGCATAGAAAAACCGCCTCACAAGGTTAATTCCTTCGTCGTCCACGTATAAAAAAATGATGGCGGTTAATGAACACTATCGGTCGACCGAAGATTCGCCTCGCTTAGCGGCTGTATCCGTCTGATCTTTTCTGATCAAACCCTGTTTGCCTTAGGCGCCTCCTTTCATCTGCTGAAGGACTCATCTGACAGTCATTATCCCAAACGTGGGGGCGGTAATCAAGTGCGAAATTAAAAGTACCTAACTCCTGCAAAGGCGGGGCGATATGGGCATGCCGCACGTCGTTGGACGGATCGTTCCGATGGCCATCCTGCCGTATGGGCGTGGATTTTATTCGAGGACGACGGATGGTCGTGGCCGCCAAATGGCCGTTAGCTGGGCGTTGTGGACCGATGGCCGCTGGTTAAAGCCGTCGGGTCCACGTCTGCCGGGCGGTCAGCCGTATCGTCGAGCCGGGCAAAGATCATGCGACCGGCGGAAGTTTGTACCGCGTTGGTAACCGATACGCGCACCGTCGACCCCGTTTTGTGCCGGGCCCCCTCCACTACCAACATGGTTCCGTCTTCAAGGTAGCCGACGGCCTGCTGCGGCCCCTCGCCGGGCTTGATCAGCCGTACCTCCAATGCCTCGCCAGGCAGCACAACCGGTTTAACGGCCTTGGCCAGATCGTTGAGATTCAGCACCTGCACGCCCTGCAATGCAGCGACTTTATTGAGGTTAAAATCGTTGGTAATGATGCGGCCATTTTCCTGTTTGGCCAGCAAGAGTAATTTCTGGTCAACACCCTGCGCTTCACCTGCTCCCAGCAGCGTGCCATCCCAAATGTGTAAATCAATTCGCCCCAAAGCCTGCAGTTTCTGCAATACATCCAGGCCGCGTTTACCGCGGCTGCGCTTAAGCTTGTCGCCGGAATCGGCAACAGTTTGCAGTTCATTAAGCACGAACTGCGGCACCAGAATGCGGCTTTCAAAAATTCCGGTGGCTGCAACGTCGGCAATTCTGCCGTCGATAATCACGCTGGTATCCAGAATGAACGGGCGCGATCCGCGCGTGGCCCGGCTGAATTCCACATAAGGGACCACAAACCGAAAGTCGTCCTTGGTTTGCAAAATCAGCGATACGCTTAAATAGCATACAACAATGCCCAGCAGCAGTTTGGTGCCGGTAATCACGGGGTACGAAAGCAGTGGGAAAAAAGTATTAAAAACCTGTGCCAGCAGGTAATCCAGTGCTACCGTCACCAGCATGCCGACCAGGATGCCCAGAAAAAGCCCTGCAATCGCGGAGAGGTTTTTCCGCTTGATCAGATAGTCAACAATGATAATGCCAAATGCCAGAACCACGCAGACGACCATCAGCACATAGGGCCAGTTATCGCCGGAGCCAACGCTCTGGGAAAGAAAAGAAATAGCAACCAGCGACACCAGCAGAACAAATATCGCGCGAATAAGGTTGAGAATCATCGTCCTGACCAACCAAAAACCAGAAATTGCCGCACCGGTGGTGGCTTTAAGGTATCGCTCTCCGGACTTGCCGATTGCAATGGTCCATTCGGCACCGCATTTTGTAGCCCGGATATGGCCCCAAGCCCATCGCAATCACGGCTATGAACCGGACCGACCACACGCAACCAATTGTACCGACATTTTCACGTTGTGCCGCGCAGATTTGGTTGATCGGGCAAGCTGTCGTGAAATTGCCCGGCAAACCGGTCGTGGATTGGCGGCTTGGTGACATACCCGACGTGGTAAAGGGGGTATTTGCCAAGGGAATTGTATTCGCTGGCGGCCTTGGGATAGCAAGTTGACCGGCAGTCCCCGAACACAATAAGCGTTAAGTGCGTATTTCGGATCGCCGTCGTGCCGTGGCAGCCCGTGGAAACAAACCGGGATTATCGCCTATTATGTCCTTGGATTGTCTTGATGGTCGAAGATTTCTTACAGGAGCTAACATGGCAGTAACCGAAGGGGCCGCTGCGCCGGCATTCACGCTGGAATCCAGCACGGGGAGGAAAGTGTCGTTAAAAGATCTGAAAGGTAAAAAAGTGGTGCTGTATTTTTATCCAAAGGACGATACACCGGGTTGCACCAAAGAGGCCTGCAATTTTCGGGATGCCATCGCTGACCTTAAAAAAGAGGGTGCAGTGGTGCTGGGGGTCAGTCCAGACGATGTGGCAAGCCACCAAAAATTTGTCGGCAAGTACCAGTTGCCTTTTGAATTGCTGGCCGATACCGATCACGCCGTGGCGGAAAAATATGGGGTATGGAAGGAAAAGTCGATGTACGGAAAAAAATATATGGGTATCGAACGCACCACATTTCTGATTGATGCCAGCGGCAAATTGGCACGGATATTCCCCAAGGTAAAAGTTGATGCGCACAGCGACGAAGTACTTGAGGCGTTGAAGACCATGTGAGTATTCATGCCAATAAAAAGGCCCGTAGTATGTCATACCGCGGGCCTTTTTTGTTGGTCGATGCCAATGCGATCTGCCTAACTTGCCTTTTTCATTGTGTAATAGCTGGGCAAGGGAGATCCAAGTTTCTTCCAGTGAGCGATGATCGCCTCCGCCTTGCCTGCACTGTTAAGCATATGAAGTTTTCTGCGCACCATGCCGACGATGGCCTCTCGCGCCGGGCCGAGATAATTGCGGGGATCGAACTCCGCCGGTTTGGTGGCGAAAACTTCCCGAATTTTGGCCGTCATTGCCAGCCGCAAATCGGTATCGATATTCACCTTGCACACCCCATATTTACGCACCGCCATCGAGATTTGATCCTCCGGAACGCCTTTGGCATTGGGCATGGCACCACCATATTTGTTAACCAGATCGATAAATTCCTGGGGTACGCTGCTGGAACCATGCATCACCAGGGGGACGCCGGGGCAGGTTTTCATAATTTCTTCGATGCGGCCAAAGGCCAGTTTGGCCTCGTGCTTGAATTTGTACGCCCCATGGCTGGTGCCGATGGCCACGGCCAGAGAGTCCAGACCGGTGCGTTTGCAGAATTCTGCAGCCTGTTTGGGATCAGTGAGAAATTTTTCAACATTTTTTTCGTATTCTTCGGCACTCAGGCCCACAACATCCTCTTCAATGCCACCCAGCATGCCCAGCTCAGCTTCAACGACTACGCCAGCGGCGTGGGCCACTTTCACTGCCTCGGCCGTCAGATGCACATTTTCTTCAAACGGGTGGTGGCTGCCGTCAATCATGACGCTGGTATACCCATCGCTGATGCAGGTTTTTATCAGTTCAACCGTATCGCCATGGTCGCAGTGCACACAAATGGGCAACTGCGGATATTCCTCAACGGCGGCATCAATAATCGCCTTCAGATAGCGGATATTGGCATATTTGCGCGCCCCTTTGGATATCTGAAGTATGCATGGGCTGCTCTCTTTGGCGCACGCCTCGACAATCGACTGCGCTAGCTCCATGTTGTTGACGTTAAAAGCTCCAATGGCAAAGCCGCCATCGTATGCAAGATCAAACATCGGTTTACTGGTCATCAGTGGCATAAATGGACTCCTCAAAAACTCGCTGCCGCCCATCGGCCCGCGCATAAACCGCTGTGCCGTTGAGGTGCTCAACGGTGCCTCATCATTGGGTGCACCTGTCCCAAATGACATCTTAGATGAAATGTGGCAATTCGCCAATTGCTGCGTCGATTGGATGCCAGCAAGCATGACCTGCTTTGCGGCAGGCCTTTCCTCTGAAACATTTCAGATTGGCGTGTGCTGCCACACCGCTATTCCGGTTGCCCCCTCACCTCGCGGCCGCAGCCTGAGCATCAACGCCGTGGAACTCTCCAATCAGCTTTCGGTTAGCCGTAATTCGGAGCGACATTCCCGGCATATCCCGGCACACCAACTTTTCGGCATGCCTGAGCACCGTCGCGCCTTTGCAATCCACCTAGCATTTTCTCTTGCACACTCCGGGCACTGGATCAACGAACTGCTGATCAATGTCCGGCCTCTTATATGGTTTACTGTCACCCAGTCCGCGGCTAATCTTTTTGCATTACTCCGCCTTAATCGATATCAGCTTGCACCAAACAACCTGCGAGCATGGCCGCCACCCCATAGCCGACATCTCCGCGCGGGCCTGTGGGTTGCGCCAGCCGACTGTGCAGATATTCATTCATTAAAGATGATCAAAGCACTTGCCAATTTTTTTTGACAGGTTAGAATTTGAATCGCCGGATCAGCGTTTTTATCGGAACGCACTTTTAGGAGCGGCTTGATGTGCACGTGGGTCGCGCTGACAGGTTGTGAAGCTGGTGTGACGTGTGGCAAGCGAGTCAAATGGATTGTTCCGATTCGATAGAACGCCACATGAGGTTACGGCACTAAATTCCGCCCGCGCCGGGCAATCGAACGGAGTCGGTATGCTGGCAGAATCATCTCGATCAGTCTGGTCTAAATGGCCGGTGACACGATGTTGAGTTGGGTAGCGCGTCAAGTGGCCGCGGCCAGTTGGCGTGCGGCCCTGCCTGATCTCGCATTTTTCCCATCGAATAAGGGGCTCGGCTGTCTACAATACGAAAAGGCTGGTCGGCTTGTTTTAGCGGAGAGTTGGACAGAGAGTTGTGCACGTGTTGCTGGGCCGTTTGTAGGCGGCACAGTTTTGTGCACAATGTGTTCTGCAAAGGTTGTCCGCTCGAATGCGGATTGTTTCCAATGGTTCTCTGATCAGGATGGCCGCCAAAGATGACGGCCCGCCACAGGTTATGGTCAAGGAGTGACCCATATGGCCAAAACTAAAACTACCACCACTGCAGTTGAGCAGGACATAAACGAGGTCTGGCTTACCTTCAAAGCCCGTCCCACCGAGGCCCTTCGTAATTTGCTCATGATGGAATATCTGCCGTTGGTCAAATACAACGCCGAGCGAATTTATGCCAAGTTGCCCGATGAGGTGGAGCTTGACGATTTGATCCAGGCGGGCAGTTTCGGGCTTAAAGATGCCATCGAGTCATTTGATCCAGCCCGGGGCGTTAAATTTGAAACTTACTGCGCACCTCGTATTCGAGGTGCGATCCTTGATGAATTACGCAACATGGATTGGGTGCCTCGTCTGGTACGCAGTCGGTCCAGTAAGGTGGATCAGGCAACCCGTCAACTGGAAATGAAAATGGGGCGACAGCCCACGCATGAGGAATTGTCCGCTCACCTTGGAGTGCCCAAAGATGAGCTGGATAAAATGCTTAAGGATTCCAACGCGGTTTCGCAGGTAAGCCTCTCACGAAAATATTTTGAATCGGATGGTTCGCGCGATGTGCATGAGGTGGATATTCTGGCGGATAAAACCGCCCCCTCGCCTCTCGATGAAATGTTCCGTCGCGATTTTAAGCAGCTTATCTCCCGCGGGCTTTCGCGACCAGAGCAGATGATCCTGTATCTGTATTACTATGAGCAGCTCACGATGAAGGAAATTGGAGACGCTTTGGAACTATCCGAATCGCGCGTGAGCCAGATGCATTCCAGTATTATCTCTCGCCTGAAAACTCAACTGGCCAGCCGCGAAAAGGAATTCTTCTCTGACTGATCGCGCCAGCGGGCGGGTATGCCGGTTCGTTCAATTGCCATCGCAGCAGGTTGATTACGGAGTGATTTCCCATAAGATGACTTTCGGCCGGTGGGCCGCACGGTTCAAGCTGTTGGCGGCCCCCATCGATGGGCGGAGTGGAAAGCGCTGGACGAAAGGAATGTGCTTTGCATGTCTGATTCCAACCCAACCAAAAGTCAGGCCGGTCCGCTGTCGGAGGATCAGCTCGTCGAGCTGGGCGAAGCCAACATGCGATTGGTCCAATTTCAAAGGGCGGCCAAGGCGGCACACCGCGCGTATCTGGGGCTGCTGATCTTTGGGGTTTTTACCGCCATACCTCAGTTTGTTCCCGGTGCGGGCTTCAGTTTATCTGGATCCATCATGGGGATATGGATGATCGTTGCCGGCTTTGTGGAATATTGGGGTGAAAGGAACATCCGTCGCCTGCAGCCAGGCGTGTTTAAAAAGCTGATGATCAACCAATTGCTTCTGGGAGCCATGTTCATTGTCATCAGCGGCTGGTGGATGCTGCAAGTCGCCTTGCACAAAGCAGCCGAAGTGGCCGCCGTCAATCATGTTTTGGGACCTCTGCTGGGCGGCGGTGGGGGCGTGAGCATGAGTCAGGCTGATTCAGCAGTCCTGCTGGCTTTATATGTCACCTATGGTTCGGTGGGGGCGTTCGGGCTGGTGTGCCAGGGATCAATGGCTTTTTACTATGCCCGGCGCGAACGACTTTTGCAGCGTTACCTGGCCGAAACCGCACCTTGGGTGGTGCGCATTCAGCAGATGCAAAAGCAGCAGGGTGACGGATTCAGGCTAAGTGGCTGGTGAAGCGGCTACCCGAACAGCGCCCCCAGCGGCTACCCCCCCCCCTACCCCGCATCGGCAGTAACCGTCCATGCGGCGGCGGTGAATCACATCAATAACGACGATTTACGTCAGCGATGGCAAGCGAATTCATTACCGCATGACCCAGTATTTTTTTACCAGAACGGGCTTGGGCGTTATGTTGATTGCATGTCCCGCAATGTGGTAATCCAGCACCAGAGTTTTATGAAGTACCACGGGCTTGCCATTGAGCGGATTTTTCTGCACGGCCGTTTCGCCGGATAGCCCGGAGACAAAAATCTTAAATCCGCGTATCCCCGACGGCACATTGCTGAAAATGGCGAAAGAGTCCTTGGCGTTGTCGGCTCCCTGCAGCAACTTGCCGGAAACCATATCCGGATCAATCAAAAACGGATTTCCAGTAACCCGCTTCACGGACCGATAAAGACGGGGAGAAATACCCACCATGGGTGTTATGAATTGTCCGTTATCCAGTCGCAATTCAAACGATGGCGTAAAGTACAGATCGCGCCGTGTTTTGTTGATGATGGTGTAGGTGATGTACCAGTATTTTTTCAACTGGGCATGCCTGCCGACGCCTGTCATGTGGAACAGTCGGGCGGGAGTGTGCCACACGAATTTGATCTGCCAGCTTCGGCTGAATAATTTTGGCCGTGGAGCAAGATGCTCGGCTGTAGCTGGTGGAACCACCGCCGCAACGCCCACTACAAGCACCGACGCTACCAACAAATTAAGGCCCAGTTTCGGCGTCATCCGCATATACAAAACCTCCAGATCAAAATACATGACCGCATGTCGGCCTGCATTATAGTGCAACGACGCCCTGGCAGCAGCCGATGTATGCGGCCCACATCCAGATACGTACCACCCATATTAGAATCGCCCATGGCAAGCGCGGCAAGCAATCAAGATGTCAGCCTTTCGGCCATCATCGGGTCAGATAGGTTGGTCGTCCAACCCCCAACCACAACCTTGCCCGTTTAACGTAGTATTGAGGCCCCGCCCCAGTCTGTATCACTTCGCCATGCAGCAAAACCATCTCACCAGTCGAAAATCCATCAATGGCGGCCGGTGGGGTGATGACCAATTCGCCGTGGTAGGGATCTGCACCGTCGGCTGGGGCGTATTCAATGGCCAAGGTCTTTCTTCCTGCCAGTTGCAACATGCCGAAAATAGTATGGTAGTGTGGTGAATGCCAGCCGGGGTTACCGCGCGGGTAGTTGTACCGGTTCCCGCATCCGGCAATTGACCAAACTGTCAGCACCAGAAACATTCCAACTGAAATTCGCCCAGTGTTTCGCATGGTTTTCTCGTCTGCCTGGTGCACGCGCGTGGCTGCAGTAAGCCGCGACAGTGGTCCTCGTAATTTAAGCCACAATTTCGCCAACCGTATAGACGCTCAAACTATTTGTGGCACCGGCCGTACCCAACGGCGATCCGGCCGCAATGACAATTCGATCACCCGACTGGGCCAATCCCTTGCCCACCAGCAGGTCGTCAACCATGGCTGGTAAATCGTCAAAATGCTTGGGGATATCGGCCCGAATTGGCATAACGCCGTAGTACATGCACATTCGTCGTACGGCGGCCTCGTCGGTGCTCAGCGCGACAATCTGCATCGGAAAACGATTTTTCGACAAATACCGCGCCGATCCTCCCGCCTGGGACCACACCACCACCAGCCGCGCGTTGACGTCCCGAGCAATGGCCAATGCGCCATGGGCCACGGCAGCGGTCCGATGGTAGCTCATCTGCAGCAGCCGCGGTGGTTCGGTAAGAATATCCTGCCGGATAATATAGTCTTCAGTTTTGTCGGCAATGTCTCGCATGGTGCGGACGGCTTCCACCGGATATTGGCCAACCGCCGTCTCACCTGAAAGCATCACGGCGTCGGCACCGTCCAAGATGGCGTTGGCCACGTCGGATACCTCCGCCCGCGTGGGCGTTGGGCTTTCCACCATGCTTTGCAGCATCTGCGTGGCGACAATCACAGGTTTGCCGGCTTCATGCGCTGCACGCACGATATTTTTTTGTATCAGAGGCACGCTGGTGAGTTCCATTTCAACACCCATATCGCCACGGGCTACCAGCACCACGTCCGCCGCCTGCAGAATGTTATGAATTTCATCGACGGCCTGAGGCATTTCAATTTTGGCCACCAGATGAATTTTTGACCTCTTCTGATCCAAATATCGCCGCACGGTCAGCACGTCCTCGCTGCTGCGCACAAACGAAAGCGCCAGGTAATCCAGGTTGTGATCAATCGCCCAGTCGATGTCGCGCCAGTCTTTTTCCGTAATGCTCGGAATCGACAACTTGGTGTGCGGCAAATTCAACCCTTTGTTGGAACCGATGCGGCCGCCAGTGGTGATGCGGCATCGGAAGGAGTCGCGCAGCTTCTCGATGACGTCAGCGCGGATCAGGCCATCATCTATGAGTATCCGCTGGCCCACTTCCACGTCATCTACCAGTTGGGCGTAATTGCTTGAAACGGTTCCGTCCCCGCCGGTTCGTAATTCACGCTCGATGGTCAGGATATCGCCGGCGGCCATGTCCATGCCCCCATCGCGGATCGGGCCCAGGCGGATTTTCGGACCGCATAAATCGCCCATAATGGCCAGCGGCGTATGCGTGATGCTGCGGGCGGTGTCCAGAAATTGCTGCCGCTGTTCAAGCGTGCCGTGTGAAAAATTCAGCCGTATAACTGCCACACCCGTTTTGACCAGTTCGGCAAACACATCAGGCTTGGCGCTGGCAGGCCCCAAGGTGATTACTATTTTCGTTCGAGATTGATGCACATCGTTCATATTACGAAACCTGTCTTTCAATTCATCGGCGGCCAGCTGCCGCCTGGGGTCATCCCTCTTTTACCCAATGGCGTTCCTGCGCCGGGGCGGTTCGCCCGCCCGACTGACAGGATTTTACAGGATTTATGCTTTGGTGCCGGTAGGCGGCACCTTGGCTCCCTCCGCACCATGCGCCGGTAAGCCTACCACCGCCAGATGCAGGTCCGTCAATTGCGACGCCTCCACCGGTGATGGTGCCTGCGTCATCAGATCGGTACCACTTTGCGTTTTGGGAAAGGCAATAACCTCCCGAATACTTTGCCGCCGCAGCATCAGCATGATTAGACGATCCATCCCCAGCGCAATGCCGCCATGAGGTGGGGCACCAAAACGTAAGGCATCGAGCAGAAATGCAAATTTTTTCTCGGCATCGGCCTGCGATATCCCCAAGAGTGAAAATATCCGCGACTGCACATCGCGCTGATGAATACGAATGGATCCACCACCAATTTCCACGCCATTAAGTACCAGATCATACGCCTTGGCACGAACTGCCAGCGGATCGCTTTCCAGTCGGGCTAGATCTTCATCCAGCGGGGCAGTAAACGGATGATGCCGGGCCGCAATTTTGCCTGTCATCTCATCGCGTTCAAACCCCGGGAAATCAATAACCCATAAAAAATTCCATAAATTGTCATCGACCAGTTTAAGCTGATGGCCCAATTTCAGTCGCAATTCTCCCAGTACGCGCCATCCAACCTCCTGCCGGTCGGCCACCGCCAAAAGCAGGTCGCCATCCACGCCGCCGGTATGGCTGCGCAACTGCTGCTGGACGGCGGGCGGCAAAAATTTGGCCACCGGCCCACCCATCTGTCCCGCCCCGGCATCACCACCCAGTTTGATCCAAGCCAATCCCTTGGCCCCAAATTGCCTGGCCTCGGTTGTTAATTCATCAAGCTGCTTGCGGCTTAGGGTTGCCCCGCCCGGTACGGCGATCATCTTCACACATCCACCGGCTGCCAAGGCATCTTTGAATACGCCAAAGTCCGACTGCCCCGCAATTGCGCTTACATCGCGAAGCTCCATCCCGAAGCGGGTATCGGGTTTATCCACGCCGAAGCGATCCATCGCTTCAAGCCATGAAATAAGCGGAAAGGCCTCCGGCAATTCCACCTGCAGCAATTCCCGCCACAACCGTCGGATCAGGCCGGTGACCAGCTCAATGACATCCTCCCGATCAACAAAACTCATCTCCAGGTCTAATTGCGTAAACTCCGGCTGCCGGTCGGAACGCAACGCCTCATCGCGAAAGCAGCGGGCAATCTGCATGTATCGATCCATACCCGCTACCATCAGCACCTGCTTAAAGAGTTGCGGGCTTTGCGGCAGGGCGTAAAAATCGCCAGGGCTTAATCGCGATGGCACCAAGAATTCACGCGCACCCTCGGGCGTGCTTTTATACAAAATGGGCGTCTCAATTTCCAAAAAGCCGTGCTCATCGCAGTAATCACGCATCAGCTTGGTGACGCGATGCCGGAAGATAAGGGCCTCGGTCATCGGACGCCGACGCAGATCCACATATCGGTGCTTGAGGCGAATGTCCTCACTGACCGTTTCATGGCTGCCGGGCAGAAACGGCACTGGGTCTGCCTTGTTGCACAGTGTGGCGTTGTTCGCAATGAGTTCCACCTCGCCCGTGCTTATGCGTGGATTTATGGCCCCTTCCTGCCGCTGAACCAATTCACCGCGCACGACGACCACATCTTCATTCCGCAGACTGCGGCCAAGTTCGTACACACTGCCGGTTTCCGGGCGAAACACAACCTGGCAAATGCCAGTGCGGTCGCGCACATCCACAAATACCACGCCGCCATGGTCGCGGTATGAGGCTACCCATCCGCACAAGGTAAGGGTTTTGCCAATTTGACCTTTGGTTACTTGCCCACAATAACTGTCGCGCTTCATATGCACCTTAAATAAGCCATCTCTTCGCTGCAGCCGCTGTTATCGCAGCGGCACCGCCAGCCAAAAAGTTCGACCGCCAACGCATGGCATCAGCGGCCGCTGATCCAATGTTCTACCAGATTAAGGGCAGGTTCGCCTTGAAGCGAGTATGTGCCGTAATCAGTCGGTTTAGACCCCGGATACCATTCCCAGATGAATGCACCGGCAAAATACTTCGCAGGTAAGTTGCGCCATGCCCGCACAAACGCCTGATAGGCTGTCAATTGGACCTGTGGATCAATCCGGCCCGCGCCCACATAATCCCACGGCTTGCGGAGCGTGTTGATTAAATTATCCCAGCCAACCTCGGTAATCAGCACAGGTTTGCCAATTGCCTGCGAAAATCGCATGATCTTGGCCTTAATAGGCGTCCAGCGGGCCATCACATTTTGGACGGGCGGCTGGTTACGTCGGGCCAGATCGTAGTAAGAATTCATTCCGATGTAGTCAAGCTTGTTCCAGAATCCAACATAAGCATAGTGATCCCAATTGGCGCTGTAGGTCAGTTTGCCATGGTACACCCGCCGCACCGCTGAGATAATTCTTTCCCATTGCGAGGTGAATGGTTCGGTTGAAATCAGCTCGCTGCCGACGGAAAAAATAGCCACGTGACATCGCCGGGCCCAGCCCGCCACGGTGACAATGTAGCGCCTATAGCTGGCAAACCAGAGCGCCCAGTTGCGGGGCGCAATTTCACCCCGCCATTGATCCCCCTTTGCGTGATCCAGCAGTACGATCGGCATCAGCATGGTATGGATGCCAAGCTGATGGGCGCCGAGCAACAGGGCCCTGATCTTTGGTGGACTTAACGTGGCTGATGTGCTGAAAGCAATCCGGTCAGATTTAATATTGTGCTGCCGGGCGTTGATGACGATATTAATCCAGCGGCAGCCGATCTGATGAAGCTTCTTCAGTGCGGCGCGGTAGGTTGTATAGCCGCTGGGGTTGTCAAGCTGTATGCAAAACCCTCGGATGGCGGGTAAATGCGTTAGAGGGAACTTGAGCGGCGATGGTGGAGGCAACGTTTGCACCGGCCGACGCGGCGGACGCCCCATGCCCAGCAGTACCAGCGCCAGCAGCAACCCCAATAAAAGCCCCCAGCCAATCACGACTTTCAGCCAGACATGTTTCACCAGTGCGCACCCCCGGCAAAGGCGGCATTCTGTTGCAAAGCCGCCTCCAATGCAACCGACCGTCCACGGGATTTACCGCGGGCGTAGCCATTTCTGCAGGTATTGTGAAAGCCCCGCATATCTGGCTTTATTCCCAATCCCGCCAGCAAGTGCGCCGTCAATCAGACGCGGCGCCTGGAAGACACACCACAGCGGCACGACGTCCGCAAAGATGGAAACTGGCCATTCAACTGCCCGATTGCCGTTGCGCCGGTGTGGGTTGCGGGGTGCGGTTGCTTACGGTGCTCGGCCATTGAAGGATGCAGGAAATCAGATGCTGTTTCGCCATGCAATAGCAAGCCGCTGTGGTTGATTCCCGCGATATCGGTGCAGAGATGGGTTCGCGTCCCGGCGGCCGGTTTGCGTGGACGCGTGGCGAGCCGCTGTGGTTTATCCCAGCGGTTTTTGCGCAGGGGGAGTGGTGCGCGGTGTGAGGGCCGGTGTGCGTTCGGACGGGGACAGGCGGATTAACTGCACGGCTCGCTGGGTTTGGTTCGTGCGTGCACTTATCGCAAATTTTACCACGCACGCAAAAAACGGAGATTTTCTCCTTGATAAGTTACCGGACGTTGGCAATTCTGATGTTAGACGAGAGGCTACGCTAACTCTGTAGCAAACGTACACGCGTATTTGGTGGTTCGGTAGAGCGGTGCCGCCAAATCATGAATCTTCAGTCTTGGGTTAAAAGTTTTAAAGTTTTCGGGTGTTGGGCTTGGTCCGCCTCAGGTTTGTTTTTGCAATCGCTTCACGCTTTGGGTGCCGTCGGTTCCCGAGCTTTGTCTGGCGGCTGAGATGTCACACAAGCCTTTGCCTATTCAGGTAGCACCTCAGAATCTGCGGCCGAATGCGCTTGTCATCACGGGCACGTTGGGCAACACCGGTACTGTCGATGTGACAAGCCTTACGACGTTGGCAAGCGATTTGGGTAACTTCACACCGCTGAACGCTCCGTTGACCGATCCGAACTGCAACTCACTGACGTTTACCGAAAACTTAAGCGTACTCAACTCTACCGACAGCAACGTCATTCTTGTGGGTGAAGGTACCGCCGCACCAGAACCCGCTGCGGCCGCTCTGCTGCTGGTGGGTGCCGGAGTGGCTTTTGGGCCGTCGGCGCTGCGTCAGCTGACAATCGTGGCTCACTAACCTGTTTACAAATACGCATCCGCGATGCAGCCGCATCGCGGAGCTTTCCATTTAGCTTAGCGTAACAACGATGGCCTCGCCCGTGTGCAGTTCAATCTCGTGGGCAAGAGCGATGCGCATCTGGCCATCTTCGATCGTGCCAGTTGCCGGTGGATTTGTTTTGCCAGCCGTGACGGCGATATTTTTTCGGCCATCGGCCGGCAAACCGATGCTTTTCAATTTCAGTCGGCCCCAGGCGATGCGAATTTCGGCGCGGGTGTGTTGTTTTGTTCGGCGATACGAAATGCTGCCCCAGCCCTGGGCGGACGTAAAAGCGGCTTTGAATCGATCAGGCCGCAACCGCGGTGCGATGGCGATGTACCCGCGCGGGCCGTCGTACTGAAAGCCGCAGATGGTAATAAACGACCCATAGCTGGCCATGGATCGGGAATAATGATCGCTGCATTCAATTTCATTAAATGGGTTGCGAAGCCGGGCGCTGTAGCGGTCTTCAACAGCGCGGGTGACGGCCATCCCTTCCAGCAAAAGTCCCTCGGCGATCATATGACTGGCGGCTTGATGCTCGAACCCCGACTGGCATTCATCAAAGTATCCATATTGCCAGGCCGCCCGATTGCCGAAGGGGTTCTTGAGCCCCTGGGGGTTGGTGGCCATGATCAGCCCGCCATCGCCGGCAAGGGCGAATGGACGCCCGGCCGGGTTGGCCTCTCGGAACGGGCCAACATTAAGCGTAAAGTTATACCGATAAAGCGACTTAAGGGCCTTGACGGTTTTGTTGTGGTCCAAAACGCGGCCAAGCCCGACTTGCCAGGCCCACGATTGTCCATGCACCTGTTCGATGAACGATGCATCGTAGGTGCCCAGGGCGTCAGGATGATTGGGGTCCCTTTTCTGAATAAAATAGCGGCCATTGAACAGCCGCGATTCAATCGAGCGGCGGCATTTATTAAATAATTTTTCACACCGGTCGGCATAGTCCTTTTCGCCCATGACCAGGGCCATCTGCTGGCCGGCCTTAAGGGCAGCAGCATACAAGCCGCTTATCCATGCAATCTCGCCATACCATGCTGCGTCGAGCGTGTTGGGCTGGGCACCGGTGATAAGGCCCGTGTGCGGGTTGCTGTGATGGATAAGCCAGTCGATCGCCAGCCGCACTCTGGGCCATATCTCCTGTAAAAAAGTCTTCTCAGCGCTCATGAGATGTTCACGGTACGCACACAGAATCATGCCCGCCTGCCCATCGGTGGCTGGCCCGGTGCCCGGCCCACGAAAGCCAATCATGCCGGTTTGCAAATTGATCGCGGTTCCAAAATCAACCCTTCGCCGCAGATCACGTTCCATATCAGGGAATAATCGAGAAGTTGCCTGGGCAAATTCATAAACATGTGTGCAGGTGCCTGGGCAGCACCCGACGCCTTCCCAACCCCAGTACAAACCGGTGGCGAAACGGTGGCTGGTGGAAGTCGCCAGACAGGCGGTGTTGTAGATGGTTCGGTCCAGAAACCAGTACGGCAGGCTGGAATCGTACCAGGTATCGCGCCACAATTTGGTGTCGGCGCTTAACCGGGAATAGTGGGTGGCCACATATTGGGCAACCTCATCCGCCGAACCAAAAAAGCGGCTGTAGTAGCGGCCGGTGGCGGCATCGGCGACGGGCAAATTGCCGGTGTTAGCAAAGTGCCATGTGATGGCAAAGATAAACGTGGCCGACTGGCCGGGTTGCAGCGTAACCGACCGCCCGACGCCGCCGATCAGCGGTGAATCGATCCTGCCGGACGCATGCTGCAGGCCCGACGCATGTGGAAATAATTGTCCACGCAGGTCCGCCGTGCCGTGTCCGCCGCCCATCAGCATCAGGCTCATCGATCCAAAGTCGGTATCCACATCGGTCACGTCATGGCGATCGCTGGCCGGGATATCCGATTGCATAATGTCCGATACGCCGATGTTGCCCCACGGACCAGTGGCATGATCATAAATTTCTATGACACCTGTTTGCCCGATAAATTCCGATACATCAAAACTCGCCGGCCGCATGTGATTGCTGTCGCGTCCGGTGGCGCGGCGGACGGTCTTGCCGTTGACCATCAGCCGGAGGCCCACCTGATTAATGTTGCTGCCGCCACCGATATAAAAGGTGATAAATTTTCGTTGAATTATGAATGGGGGGCTGGTCAGCGTACCGGTGGCGGAATCTTTTTCCGCAACGGTGTGGCCCGGTGCCGACGCATGAGAATTGACGACCCGCGGGCCAACGCCGCCGACATTTCCTTGATACGCCGGGATGTCGGCTCGCGCAATGGGGCCGGTGCCAAATGCAGTGCCTGTCACCTTCCATTTGCCATAGGTGGGCTGGTCAAATCGACAAACGACGATATTCGGTTTAGCTGCCTTGGCCTTGCGGTAACTGGCAAGGTCAAAGGTACAATCCACGCTCACGCCGCTTTCCGTTGCACGAATGGTATTGACGCGCCCGGTGGAATTGGTGCCTGCGGTATACAAACTGCAGGCATTTTGGAGTATACCCGCCATTTCAACCGCAGTTACCGCCTTTGACGTGTTGGTCACCGTGAATTCGCTGATCGTCACCGGCAGACTGGAATCATTGGTGTTCAGCGGGATAAATGGAGAATAAGCCAGCAGCTTTACTTGCACCGGGCTATAGGGATCGCGGTAGGTGATTTCACCAATCGGATAGCTGCCCCGAAAGGTAACATCCTGCCAGCCTCGTGCGTCCATTGGTTTGATGTCCTGACCGATGCGCAAAATAAATTCCTGGACAAATGGACTCTCGGTCTTGGCCGGCTGAACATAATTGGCACCATTTTGACAGTTGACGGCATGGGGATGGCCGAAACCGCTCCATTCGACATTTCGCGGTTCAATGCCCAGGCCGTTGAGATTAAAAATATCCCAAAGCCACAGTTTGCCATCGCCGCCGAGGTAGACTGTTCCGCAGCAGATGCCGCCGACGGGCATGCCGATGAATTGAAGTTCTCCTCTGGCCTTGGAATAGACGGTGGGCTTGCCCCGGGCGAAAAGGGATTTGACCCAATCGGGGCGCAGCTTTTTATCGGGCGGTACCAGTCTGGCGAAGGTACTGTCTGCAAAGGGGCCAGCCATGGCCGGACGGTCGGTGGCCATGGCCGCAGCCGTTACCCCGCCCGATATTGCCGCAATGAATGCGCGCCGCGTCACGCCGCTGCCGCAGCATTGCGGTGCCCCATCCCCGCCTGCCTGAGAACACGGCGGATTGAGAATCTCAGTAATTCGCTTTTGCATTTATATCTCCGTCGAACAAACGCGCGATGGGCTTAGCTGCGAGCGGACCCCTCGCACGCCATCCACGAGGACACCATTGGGCGGCCCGAGGAAATTCCAAGTTACCGCGAACAACGCTCTCTTATCGCGAGTCTACGGTATTGCGTTGCACATGGCAATGGCCCGCGCAGCAGACATTATGGGGCAAGGGTTACGTTGGCGGGTGGGCGGCCAATTGTCTTGGCGGGTAAATACGCCAACTTTTTACGCAGTTGTGCCTGGTGGGCGGGGTTGTTTCGGTAGGCTGCGGCAAAGGCTTTGGCCTCGCGCACAACGCACGCATCGCATCAGCATCACCCCTTGCTGCAGTGTACAACGACGGGACAATGAACGAATTGGCGGGCACAAACCCCAAGTTGGTACGGCGACATCTGCGCAGTGCCTACCGTGCGGCCCAAGTGGGGATAGGCTGGATCAGCAGCAGTAATCGATGGCGCGGGCCACAACAGAACGCAGTTCCTGGCGTGGAACGATGCGGTCAATAAAGCCTTTTTCCTGCAGAAATTCAGCCCGCTGAAAGCCTTCAGGTAATTCCGTACGGATGGTGTTCGCGATGGTACGCGGGCCGGCAAAGCCGATCATGGCCTGCGGCTCGGCGTAGATGATGTCGCCCAGCATGGCAAAACTTGCCGTCACACCCCCGGTGGTCGGATCGGTGAGCAGACTGATGTACAGAAGATTGCTGGCGGCGTGGCGGGCCAATGCCGCAGATGTTTTGGCCATCTGCATGAGGCTGAGTGTGCTTTCCTGCATGCGGGCACCGCCAGAGCAGGAGACCACGACAATGGGGAGCTTCAGGCTGGTGGCGGTTTCAATTGCGCGGGTAAGTTTTTCGCCCACCACGGTTCCCATGGATCCGGCCAGGAATGAAAAATCCAATACGGCCAGAACTGTCCGGCGACCTTTGATGTACGCCAAGCCGCTGATCAAGGCATCTTTGGTGCCGGTGGCGGCACGTGCCTCTGAGAGCTGCTGGGCGTAAGCTTTTTTGGCCTTAAAGCCGAGTGGGTCCGAGGCCATCAGTTGCGAATCGCGCTCTTCAAAGCTGCCCGGATCGACCAGCATTTCAATGCGCTGCCGGGCATTGACACGAAAATGGTGGTTGCAATAGGGGCAGCAATGGAGATGCTCTTCCATCTCTTTGCGGTATACCATGCGGTTGCAGCCGGGGCATCCAAGCCACAAGCCGACGGGTACATCTACATTTTTTCTTGTTGCTGTAAATCGCATTTTAGTATCGGGAGTCACTTCCGTTGTTTCAGCCATGATCGTTACAATCCTTTTGCAAGCTTTGCGTCATCCTTGATACGGCAATCATGCGACCGTTTATCGAACCAAATTCTCGCTAATCGGGCCCCACGGCAGCCGCTGGCTTCACGGCACCCAGTCGGCATTGGATAGCGTTCGGCCCACTGCCTGAATCGGCCCGCCCCGCTAAGCAGATAACGCCAAACCACAGGGCGGCTTGCATCCAGCAACGATCCTCAAGCCGACATCATGATAAGCATTCGTTAAGGTCGTATCAAGATGGCATGTCAGGTTTCAAGCGGAATGGTTATAGGACTATATTTGGCCGAAGCGGAGGCCATAAATCCGGTCGACCTGCTGAATGGGCGGCCGCTGCCGCAGGACCATCGGGTATACGTGACCCAAAACTGCGATAAAAGAACAAAATTGACTATCGCCAAATTGAAAGGCCCGATGTATAATAAAGGGCGTATGAAGCTTAAGGAGTTGCGGACTTGAAATGGTCGGACGCAAAACTCGACGAACTTGCTCGCCAACTGGCCTATACGCCGGCCAATAAGCGTCGTGAGCAGCTTGATGCCGCCCTTGAACTGCTGGGCGAGATCGACTCCGAAGAACAATACCCCTGGGATTACATCTTATTCAAAATTACCGGCTACCGGGCACGGGTGGATTCACACACCACGCTGGCGGGGCGGGTGTTGCTAGCCGACCTTCCGAGTCTGATTGAGTACATATCATCTACCATTGATATTCAGGCGTCCGAAGCGAAGGAGCCGATCCTTACGCTGGACCAGGTAACGGCCGAATTTGGCGTATCGAGTAAAACCATTCAGCGCTGGCGGCGGCAGGGTTTGCCGGCCATGCGCTATGTGTTTGCGGATGGCGTGCGGCGGGTCGGGTTTCGGCAATCGCAGGTTTCGGGGTTCAGCCAGAGGCATGCAAAGCGGCTGGCTGATGCGGCACGCTATCGTCAGATACCCGAAAAGGAAAAAGCACGGATCATTGCCCGGGCGCGGCGTATGTCGTCCAAGTGCCACTGCTGCCTGAAGCTGATATCGCGGCGCATTGCCCGGCGGGTGGGGCGCAGTCCGGAGGCCATCCGTGAAGTCATCCGCCGTCATGATCTGGAACATCCGATCCATGCCATCTTCCCCGAGTCGCCTGCGAGGTTGACCGAGGCGGACCGCCAGATGATTTCAGAATGTTTTGACCGGGGCATTTCGGTCGACTGCCTGGCCAAGCGGTATTGCAGTGACGCGCAGAGTATCGAGCAGATTGTTGCCCAGCAGCGGGCACACCGGGTGAAGGCCATCAGCATTAAGTATGTTCCCAACCCGCTGTTTGAACACGCAGACGCCGACAAAATTATCCTTGAAGAATTGCCCGCCAAAGCCCAGGCCGCAGCCGCCGATGAGCCGCTGGAAGATGGCCAGCAGCGTTATCTGCTGCGCAGGCCGGGCAATTTGCCACCCTATCTGCAGGATGCATTTCGGCAGGCGATCATGCCCCAGCCGCTGGTAACCGATGCCTTCCGGCGCATGAATTATTTGCGTTTTAAGGCCTGGCGCAAGCAGTTGGATATCGACCCGGCCCATTGCAGCAATGACGATCTGGAAACCATAGAATCGCTCCTGGCCCAGGCCGATGGCATTCGCAATCAGTTGCTGCAGTCGCACCTGCGTATTGTGGTGCTGGTGGCCCGCAAACACTGCCAAAGTAATGAAAATTTATTGGAATTGATATCGGATGGCAATCTGTGGTTGATGCGGGCGGCGGATTCGTTTGATTTTTCCCGCAATGTGCGGTTCAGTACCTATCTGTCCTACGCCCTGATGAAAAATTATGCCCATCGGTTTGGCCAGTCCGCCTCCGGTGGCAATCGACTGTTGATCTCGCAGGATGATCTGCTGGATCAGCTTGGTGCCCCGGCAGAGCAAAGTGTGCCCGACGCCGTTGACATGCTTATGCTGCAGGGCAAGCTTGTGGACGCCTTGGCGCAATTGCCCGCACGGGAACGCGATCTGCTTGCCTCGCACTACGGCCTGCAGGCAGGTCAGGCACCCGAGAGCCTCTCACAAATTGCCGATCGGCTGGGGGTAACCAAGGCTCGCGTACGCCAGTTGGAGGCAAAAGCGCTCGTCAAACTTAGGACTATTCTTCAAGGACGGTCATCATCGGCCCAAGCGGATGATATCGACCATTCCGACGCACCCGTTATGGCACGCAAAGTCAATCGCTGATTTTGCAACCCCACGCGCGGGCAAGTCGGCTTCTCTGGTGTTAAAGCAAATGGCATCATGCCATGAAAATAAATGCGTGTCCCGCCTAAGACACGGGTGAATGCGACGGAGCATGGATTGGGCGCAGGGAACGCGCAGAACGGTTATTCACCGCAACGGCGAAAATAAATTAAATGTTATCAGGTGTACGTTCCAATAATCAATCGGATTCGTCGGTATTTTTCTGGATTGCTTGTAATGCTACAAACCCTGAGAACGAGATGGATCGGGATGTCTCAGGGCCACAATTCAAGCCAGCGATCACCGGTGGTTCGACCCAACGCCTCTCTCCAGCGTTGGCTGGCCAGCGAAAGGGTGGTCGCGGGTGAACATGGTATGCGGCCCGACATATTTTTAAGGAAGGATTGGTCGACTTATGGCAGCACATGGAGGCAACTTGCGAATCGGGAAAGCACCAAATCTGAAGCGGCGTGTCTTGGCTGCTGTGGCGGTGGCCGCTCTGGCCTCGGCGGGAAGTGCGGCTACCAGTGCACTTGTTACAACGACCGTGCCGCCGCTCGCGGATGTTAATTTTTATGACAGTTCGGTTTCAACTCCCTATGATTCGGCGACAGGTGCCGCCGTTATTGGCAACAGCACGGATCAGTGGAATAACATCCGTGTCTAAAGGATTGGCACCAGCGGAGTGACGGTTTCTAACAGTAACATTGCGCTCAATACCACGACAGGAGCAAGCTCCGGCTATACCTTGTCTTATTCCACCTACAGTTCAGGCAATTCCACTGCAACGCCAGGGAGCGGCGCACCGTCTGGAGCACCGGATCAGCAATTAATGCAGCAATATCTGGTGGGTAAGAACACGTTTCCCACCAATATGGTCAGCATCGGAGGACTCTCACCCAATACCGTCTACGATCTGTACCTCTACGCAGCCTCATATGACGGTAGCAATGGCGATCGTGCCTCGTTTGTAAACGCCAATGGGCAGGTCTCGGAGGCGTCGGGTAATGGATCGACCACGGTGGGTTTCGTAGCGGGTGACAATTACGTCCGGCTTACACCCATGAGCAACTCGACTGGCATTATAGCCATAACTCAAACTTCGGTGACCGATCCGAGCGAAGTAGATATGAATGGACTGCAGATAGTTGCGGCGGCTGAGACGTTTACGCAAACGAGCCAAAACAGCGATGGCACTGGTACCAATTTTTGGTCAAATATCGGTAACTGGAACACCGGCTCTCCGGCTGGGGCAGCCAATACAGCCATAATTCCCGCCAGTTCCACCGGCACCTAATACAATGCCGACCTTAATGGGATATCGCCAACGGTCCTTGGCTTGAATATCGGTGCGGGAAGCGATATTTACAACTCTGGTACGACTGCCGAAACACTTACCATTGCGCCGGGTACCAGCGGGTATAACACCACCGTTGCAGGCAATATTGGCAGCACAACGGGAACGCTCCCCGGTGGTTCCGGCGGGTCCGGTGGTGGCGGTGGTACGGTAAACCTGGTTATCAATGGCGGCGGCAACTCCATCTCGGGTCAGCTTTTTGGCAATTTGAATCTTACCGTCAGTGGGGGCGTAACGACGCTTTCCGCGTCAAATACCTACGTCGGTACGACAGTCATTATCGGTGGCACGTTGGCCCTGTAAGGATCGGGTTCCATTGCAGATTCCTCCAGCCTTGCGCTGGGCACCGGCGGTACTTTCGATATCTCTCAGACAACTTCGGTTGCCACAATCAATGGCCTGACTGGATCAGGCGGTACCGGAACCCTTGGCAGCAAAGCGCTCACGGTCGATGTGGGGTCCGGCAGGGACACTTTCGGTGGAACGATTCTAGATGGTGGTCTCGCTGGGGGAACGAGTGGATCGCTGATAGTCGATGGGGCTGGCATACTCAGTCTTACGGGTACCAACACCTTCACCGGTACAACGACTATTAACGGTGGCACGTTGGCAATCGGTAGCTCCGCTGCACTCGGCAGTGGTGCTGTCTCCCTCAATGGCGGCACGCTTCAGACGGATGCGGGCATGACCATTGACAATTCCGTCATTCTCGGAGCAACCGGTGGAGTCTTCAACACCAACAGTTTTAACAGCAATCTGTTTGGCACTCTAACCGCTACCAGCGGCCCCACTACCCTTGCGATCGATGGCGGGGGCACACTCACCAATGACGCCGGCTCTATAAGTTCCAATATCACATTTAATATCACCGGCAACTCATCGCTCTACATCGAGACTCCAAATTCTAATGACATTGTATTTACCGGCAATACAACTCGGGGGCAATTGCTTTTCGGGCTCAATAACCACACCGATGAACTTGGTAACGTATCGATTGCCGATACTACATTAACGACAAATCAGTTAATTGACGGCGGGGGTGCGCTGACCTCTATCAATGGCAATCTGAGTAATGCCGATCCCAACGCAACACTGACCCTGCAGGATGGAAACTATGATCTACATGGGAATAATACAGGCTTCAGCGCAGGCACGCTGGTAATCTCTGGTAACTCGGTCGCCTCTTTCTACAATACTGTCGGTGGCATTGGCAGCAACGCCACGTTACAGCTCAACAACGGTGGCATACAGGATGCGGCTGGATCGTCAATGACGTTCACCAACCCCATCACGCTGGCTGGAAACGGTAGCGACACCATCAACGCGGGCGGTGAAAATGTCAGCCTGACGAACACCATTTCAGGCAGCACGCTATTGTTGATTGAAAGCTCCGTCAATGGTGGTTCGGTGACGCTTTCTGGTGCCAACACCTTTACGGGCGGTATGACTGTAGAGACGGGCACTACACTGGCTGCTTCGGCGGACGATAACCTGGGTGCCCCCAGTAGCCCGGTATACCTCTTTGACGGAACACTGGCCATCAACGGGACCTTCAGCACGGCACGCCCCATGTCAACCATCAATGGAACCATCTCCGTAGCAACGGGCGACACGCTGACGGCCAACGGCACAATAACCGGCGCGGTGCTCGCCGGTCCCATCCAATTGGCCAATGGCCCCATATTGGCAAGTCCCCCGACCTGTGGTTCGTTGACCGTCGCTGGTGGCGGAACGCTGGTGCTTAATGCCGACAACACCATTTTGGGCGGCACCACAATTGACGCCGGATCAACCGTGGTGGCAGGCAACGATGGCGCATTGGGCGGCAACAGCATTATCAACAGCGGCACACTGGCTACCAGCAATTACATGTTTGACGGCCCGACACCGATTGTAATCAACGCCTCCAGCCTGACGCTTAACTCATCATCCAATCTGGACCTGGCCATCTTTGGCACACCCGCATCAGGCAATTACGACTATGTATCACTGGGCAGTGGCCCGGCCACCATCAATGGTAAGCTCAATATCCGATTCATTAATTACAACCCTTCCAACGGACAAATTTACTCGGTCATCAAAACCACCGGATCGACGACGGGCAGCTTTTCACAGATTACCTCCAATGAGAGCCATGTATCATTTGCACAAGCCGCACTGGCCGGTACTGGCTATCAAATTATTCTGTCTTCCACCAGCGTACCTCAGTTATTCAGCCTCACCGGCCTGAATCAAAACCAAAGCCGCATTGCAGCGTATTTCAACAATGCGTCGGCGCAAGGCAAAATTCCGCAAAGCATGATCAATCCGCTGACGACCATGAGCTTTCTTTCCGGCAGCCAACTGGCTGGCTATCTCGATGCCTTAAGCCCTGCGGTTTATTCACAGATTACCAGCCCGGCGATTCAGAATATCATCTTTGAAAATCTTGCCATCGATTCTCGAGTGTACGATGCCTTCCACGGCGGCGGGTGGGACACCTCCGGCCTGGCACTGCTTAAGACCAGCCAGACGGATCCATTTGCCTTGAATCTGCAATCCGCCATGCAGGAAGCCGATCATCAGGCCATGCTGGGGCAATGCATGTCGGAATTGGATGCCGCCGGCATCCCTCCGCAGGGAGCATCAATGAGCACGCGGTGGTCGGGCTTTTTGACGGGGCAGATCGCATTGGATTCCGCTCCGCAAGGGGGATATCCAACACAGCATTTCACCACGGGCAGTGTTATGGCGGGATTAGATTATCGCCTGACCCGGAACCTGTTGGTGGGTGCCTTGTTTAACTACGCTTATACGGGTGGCACATTGGATAACCTCGGTAGCCGCGAGGCCGCCAACAGCTACGCCCCGGGCATCTTTGCTGGCTACAAACTCGGTGGCCTGCAGATTGACGGCTTGGGCCAATACACATACAACGATTACAAGATTAATCGCAACATTGTACTGCCGTGATATAACGGCACGGCCGCGGGTGAACCATACAGCAATCAGTTTGATGCATCGTTGATGGCTGATTACTACGTGCATCCGCTCAAGGGCGTTGATATTGGCCCATCCGGCGGTTTGGGTTACACGCACATGAATGTGAGCAGTTTTTCTGAAACCGGCAGTGCGTATGACTTAAATGTCGATAGCCGGAGTATTGATTCATTCCGCACATTGTTGGGCTTTAATGGTCACTGGCATCTGAATCAGAAGATCATGCCGTTGCCGATGGTGGTGAGTTTTGACGGGTATTGGCAGCATGAATACATTGGTCGGGGCAGTGCACTGACGGCCAGCTTTACGCAGATCGGATCAGGCTCATTTTTGTACAACGGTCCAAGCCCATCGCGTAATTCGGCGATCCTTGGATTGGGTATTGGCCGCTATCTGACAAAGAACACATCGCTGTTCGTCAATTACCAGACGCAAATCGGCGATCATAAGCAATTTGCCCAGACCGTCATGGCCGGCTTATCCGTCGGCTTTTAACGGCTGCAGGTTCCGCCCTCAGCCTGCGTGGTGGAACCTGCCTTGGACGCGGGCAATCAATCTCGCTGCAAAAACGGGCAGATAAACTGCCCGGCTCGCGATGACTTAGTCACGCACCCTGCAAGGCATTGAAAGCCGCGGGGGTGGCCATGCCGAGGGTATCACCGAACCGGGGAATCCCGCTGTTCATCTCAAGCTTGCTCCTGCCGAGGCGGGGCGGTCACCGGTGGCGCGGCCACCATAACCTGTTGCTTAATTAATCTTGCACCCAAATGGTTCTCGATGATCTTGATGGCACCGGTGTTCATAAACGCATGCATGTAACAATGGTGCACAGTCAGCACCAAATCTTGCAGTTTTTTATCCTCTTCCAATTCCACCACCCTCAACCCCATGGCCTTGCATTCATCTGCGTGAATGTGCCGACCGTGGGTTTTATGCTTACGGTAATCGGCGAGTTCCTTGGCAATTTTGGCCGCCGTGCCCTTGGCATTGGCGTCGCCTTCAAACATCACCTCTGCGAGTTGCTCACGTGCAAAATCGTTTGACCATCGGATCGCGTTCGAGCATGGCCCCAGAAAAGTGGGATGGTACTTCCCAATGATCGCCTGTCAGATGGCCATGCTTGCGGGATCCTTTTTGACTTCTTTAACCGCCTGCTTGAATTCGCGAATCACACCGTACGCCGGAACTCCCCGCACGTGTGGGTCGATGGGGCCCAAATTCGACTGCTTGCCCATCAAGATTTGCTTGCAGGAACACGCGATGATCGTGCCGGCCGACATCGCGATTTGAGGCACTACGGCCCGAATATTATTTTCGAACATTTCGCGAAGATAATTAACGATCGTCTGGGTGGATGCAATGTCACCGCCCGGCGTGTGTAATATCAGATCAAGCCCCGCTTTACAGTCCAACTTGTGCACAGCCATCATGAAGCCATTTTTATCCTCGTCATTAATCTCCAGCCCGATAATCTGCGGCTTCGAGAGCCAACCGGAATAATACGCAATAATGTTGCGTTTCGTGTGTTCGTTGAGTCGGAGCAAATATTTCCGCCTTACCAACTCAAGGCTCTGTTACGCCAGGGATTGGTGATGGACGATCTGATTGCTGATATCGTTCTGGACTTCGCCCCAAGTTGGCGTTTGGCCCCCAACCCGGTGAGGTGCATATGAGGTCGACGTCGTGGTGACTGTCGGGACCAAGGGATACGGAAACGGTTGCTCAAGCGAGTGGCTCTCATTTGCACCCTGCAACGCCGGTGGCCCGGCACGCTGGCGTCGCTTTCGCTGCCAGAAGCCATCGGAACCGACCGACCCGTGCACCGCATAGGCGCGGCGCTTTAATCTGATCCTGAAAGCCAGCGGGCTGTGGTCTCAAAGCTCAGGTCGTTGGCCAGTGGCGATGGGAAGTGCGCCGTTTGTGGCATGGCCTTTAGCAGCGCACCGGCGGCCAGGTAGCCGCTGCGTACGGCCCCCTCCATGGTGGCCGGCCAGCCGGTGCGGGTGTAATCGCCGGCCAGAAATAGATTTTCAATACCTCCCGGAACAGGTGCCTGCGGAGGACGGATGCGGTCAACCCCCGGCCCAGGTGAAAAAGTGGCGCGTTTTTCAATAACGATCCGGTAGCGCACCAGTCGGGCCTGCGGCTGGTGAAACAGCCCCCGGATCTGATGTTCAAAGAGTGATGCGCAATGTTCATGCGGGGCTGAAACCCACTCTCGGGCGGCGCTGATTACGCCATGCACCGCGGTGCCCCGGGTGTCTTTCCGGAACAGCCACTGCAGCGGCCCATCAATAAGTGCAGCATGGGGAATATGCATCACTGGTCGGTCGAACCATAAATGGGCACCCAGAATGGGTACGCTTTCCAGTTGATCAAGCGAAGCAAAGCGCGAATCGGTGCGCAGCCACTCAGGCGGAAGCAGCTTGATGGCAGCATGATGATTGGTGGCCAGCACCACGGCCGACACCGCAATCCGCTCTCCGCTGGATAGTCGAAGGGCGGAAATGGTTTTATCGCGGCAGTTGATCTCGATCACTCTCTTCCCCAAGCGAAGATCACGGCACGGGCGATGGGCGTAAAGCTTCTGGAGGGGGCAATCCGGCAAGCCCATTACGTAACCGTGGCGGTTCCGCAGCATGGCCTCTTGAAATATTTCTATGGCGTAAAGGGCGGAGGTCCGCTGGGTATCTTCATTCAGGGCGCTGATGACGATCGGGTCGTAAAATTTATGGACTACCGCCGGCGGCTGATGGTGCCGAGCCAGCCATTCTCCAAATGACACGTTGGCCAATGCCGCACGGCCCGATCGGCCCAGCCGCATCATGGCACGCATGGCGTGGGCCACGCTGAGCCGTTCACTGAACGTCAGGAGGCCAAAGAGCGCCATCGCCGGGCCCAGATGCAGCGGGGCTGGCAAGCCGGGTACGGACCAGAGGCTGTAATGCCGGCCGCGCTGGTCGAGATAGTTCACGCGGCGGTACCACTGGATGTGCTGGGTTGCGCCCAGCCGCCGGTATAGATCAATAAGATTGGTGCAGCAGCCCAGCAGCACATGCTGGCAGTTGTCCAGCAGCTCGCCGGATTGGGCGTCTTCAAAGCTGCTGGCACGCCCGCCGAGTTCCTGTCGCGATTCAAGCAGGATCACCGGCACGCCGCACGTTTCAAGCACAGTGGATGCCGCAATACCGGCCAGCCCGCCACCAATAACCACCACCGGATCGCGGCGCGCCGTCCAGCGGTCGGCCGATGCCGAACTGGCAAAAAGGGACGGTTCGCCGGCCACGGTGTCGGCTGCATGAATGTTTGTCAGCGGGGGGGATTCAGGCATGACTGATTGGTAACCTCATCCGCGTCTGCTCCGCCACATGATCAGGAGCTTATGCAGGCTGTTAAGTCGCACCCGTCTGGTAAGCACGTCCATCGGGTTGTACGCAATTTTATCCAGTATTCCGCGGTAGATGCCCGTCATGGCAGCCAGAGCGGGTCTGCAGTCAGCAGAGACATATTGTTCAAGATCTGCCGCGGAATGAAAATACTTGCGTGCCCGGCTGATTTCAAAATTCAGCAATGATAATATTTCATTATTAGCCAGTCCGTTGCCCAGCCAGGCGGATCGCACACCGAAGCGGGTAAGATCCTCCATGGGGATGTAGCAGCGGCCGCGCCGGGCATCTTCGCGCACATCGCGCAGCACGTTGGTGAGTTGAAATGCCGTGCCGCGGTCCAGCGCCAGACGTTCCGTGTCGTGCCCGCCGGTATAACCCCACACATGAATGCTGGCCAAACCCACCACACCCGCGACGCGGTAGCAGTATTCGCTCAGATCCTCAAAGGTTTCAAGAATTTTGAAACCAAGGTCCTGCAGTTGTCCATCGATCATGGCATCAAAAATGCTCACAGGCATGTTGAAACGCTGCACGCAGTGGACAAAAGCCGGCCATCCGCCCCACGGGTGATCGGGCGGTCGGTGATCTGCCAGTGCCTGGTGCGTAAGGGTGCGCAGCTTTTCAAGCTGGCTGATACGATCTTTAACATCTGCCTGCATCGCATCATCCGCCAGATCGTCGGCGTAACGCATGAAAGCATAAAGTGCGAACATGCCATCGCGTTTTTCCGGCGGCAGAAGTTTAAGGCCGTAATAAAAATTTTTTGCCTGCGTCCGGGTGACTTCCGCGCAAAATGCCCTTGATCGGCCAAGGTTGGCAGCGGCGATATCTTTTGGCGCGGCAATTAATTCTGTCATAACCAACTCCACCCAATTTCAGCGGTTCAGACTGGCCTTTCCCATGGTCAACAGGGCGCTTAGCATCAGGGCCCATTTGGTTCGCCCTCTGACGACCGGGCGCGAACTGAGTGTATCGTAATTCTGCCTTTCAATAGCCGCCAGCACAGCCCGGCCGCCGCGGCCAAAAAGTGAAATCTGCTCCCGCCATGGCGATGCGACCAGATCCAGCAGCGCTTCACCCTGCTGGAAAAACTCGCGGCATCGTTGTACCTCAAAACGCAGCATCTGACGGAAACCGTCCGTGCACCTGCCGATGCGGATATCCTCTTCCGTCACGCCAAAGCGAGCCATCGAATCGGCCGGCAGATAGATGCGATCGCGCTCCAGGAGATCGCGGCGTACATCCTGCCAGAAGTTGGCCAATTGCAGGGCCGTGCACGTTTTATCGGCCAGCATCTGCCGCTGGGCATCCCGGTAACCGCTCAGGTACAGGACCAGATGACCGACGGGATTGGCACTGCGCGTGCAATAATCCAGTACGGTTGGAAAGTCAGGATAGCGGGTCAGTCGCTGGTCCTGCTCAAAGGCGGAGATCAAATCCAGAAATGGCCGGGAAGGCAGATCAAAGCGTTTGATGGTGGCCGAGAGGGCGGTAAAAACTGCCGTGCCCGTCGTGCCTGCAAAACAATCCAGGGTTTGCTGGCGGAATTCTGCCAAATAGTTTAGGGCCAGATTGCGGTTGCCCACTTCATCGCCCAGGTCATCGGCGGTGCGGCAAAAGGCGTAAATGTTGCAAAAATCCTGCCGCAAACGGCGTGGGACAAGCCGTGAGACCACGGTAAAGTTTTCGTAATGCTGGTGCGCAAGACGCCATGTGTATGCCTCTGCGGCCGCCACATCGTCGATGGCCTTAAATGCCCACTCAACGGTTTGCGGAAACGCCTGCCCATCGGCAGCGTGTAGCACTTGTTGATCGGCTTGCTGCGTGGCATTAACCAAGGCGGTATCCCATTATCCGGTTGTTCCTTATCATTCCAATTGACCCCGACAAGTTTCCTGGTCCGGGCATCACTTTTATAACGCACCACAAACCACTAAACTCTTCTACGGTGCGGGGCGGCGCCACGAGCGCTGGTCGGCAGCACAGCGGGGCGTCCGGTGCGTACCGAGCCTGGTGCGATCAGCGGCCAGGCACCGTTAACCCGCAACTACACTATCATACACGGAGAAGGTGCTTACTATGAAGATACTTTTGGCAAATCCCCGCGGCTTTTGTGCCGGTGTCAATATGGCCATTGAATGCGTCGAGCGCGTGCTGGAATTGCGCGGGGCGCCTGTTTATGTCTACCATGAAATTGTGCACAATCGGCATGTGGTGGAGCGCTTTGTCCGGCAGGGGGCCGTGTTCGTCAACACCATTGACGAAGTGCCAGCCGGGGCCACTGTGGTGTACAGTGCCCACGGCGTGTCGCCGGAAATTCGCCAGCGTGCTACCGCCCGTGGCCTGGTTCAGGTGGATGCCACCTGCCCGCTGGTCACCAAGGTACATAACGAGGCGATTCGCTACGCACGGCAAAAATTTACCATCATTCTGATTGGGCATGCCGATCATGATGAAGTAGTTGGTACGCTGGGCGAAGCGCCGGATTCCATCGTCATCTGCGAAAGCGTGGAGGATGTGGCACGCATTGAAATCCCGGCCGATCATCGCATTGCCTATTTGACGCAGACAACGCTTAGCCTGGATGATGCATCTCAAATTATTACAGCATTGAAGGCCAAATTTCCGCGCATTCAGGCACCACCGAAGGAAGACATTTGCTATGCGACGACCAACCGCCAGACAGCCGTGCAAAAATTGGCCCCTGAATGCGATCTGGTGCTGGTAGTGGGGAGTCAGAACAGTTCCAATTCCAAGCGTTTGGTGGAAATGGCTGAAAATCGAGGCACCAAAGGTTACCTGGTGGATGACGCCAGCGATATTGACCACGCATGGTTTAAGGATGTGGGTACGGTATTGATTACCGCTGGGGCATCTGCGCCGGAAGATTTGGTGCAGGAAATCGTCAAGCTGCTGGAAGAACGCTACGGCGCGACGGTGGAACATCGGCATGTAACCGATGAAGACATGCACTTTGAATTGCCGCGTTCACTGCGTAAACTTGAAGAGCAGCATGCTGCGGTGAGTTAAGAACCCGCCCGGAAACCGATTTTTTGCGGCCCAGTCGATGGCGGGTTGGTCGGTCCAGCTTATGCTCGCAGCGTCATTGAGCCGATAATCGGATGACACACGATGCGCCACAGTGCCGGTCGTGCGGACAACCGCGTGTTTCTGGATGAGTGCCGATGCGCTTCCTCAATCGTTTTAAGCTCCTGGCCTATCTTGTGGTGCTGCTGAGCCTGGTGGGCTTCAACTATGCCGCCATGGATTACGGCATGCTGGCGCTTTCAGTGATGGTATGGGTGATGAGTTGGTGGCTGGTTGAGTCATCTGCCGCCACGCCCTTCCCCCGATGGATGATCAATGTGGGGGTATTGTGCGTCGCATTGTATCTCTTCTGGGAGCTGGTTATTGAACATCAGCCCAACCTGCTGCTGGGGCTGGGGCACTTCATGACCGGGCTGATTTTATGCAAACTGCTTGAAAAGAAAACCAACCGTGATTATGGCCAGCTTCTTATTTTAAGTCTTCTGCTGATTCTTTCAGGCGCTATCCTCACCACGTCGCCCATTTTTGCCATCATCCTCCTGCTTTATCTTGGCATGGGGTTGTATTTAAGCCTGATATTTCACCTGCAGACGGAAACCCAAGCCGCGGTTAAACGTAACGCATCGCCCGATAACATGATGCTTAACCCGTCGCACGAAAAGGTGATTGCACGCGATTTACACCGCATTACCTGGTCGGCGGCCATATTTCTGTTTGTATTCGCCTGCGTGGTTTTCGTACTGTTTCCCCGAACGGGTGTATCGGGCATGTTTGCCAAATTTCAAATTGGCGGCAATTCCGTCCAGACGGGATTCACCAACCGGGTAACACTTGGACAGTTGGGCCATCTTCACCAAAGCAACGCCATCGTGGCCGAGATACGTGTAACTCAGGATGGCAAAAACATCGGCAACGAAGGGTATCAACCCTACTTCATGGGTTCCACGCTGGAAGTGTATCGTGCCAAAGACCATCAGTGGCTGCGGGCATCAAGCCCTGCAAAAAATTACCTCACATTGCACATTTCAGCCAACCACTGGGCACAGTTGGTCAACCCCAACGACTATGACCATAACAACATGGTGACCGACCACATTACGCTGCGCTATGTACCCGACGATACGCTTTTCAGCCAACTGCCGGCGACACAAATTAAAATCGACCGCTCGGTGGAACTTACCCGTCTGGACGACGGCACGCTCATATACACGGGGCCGGGAAATTCTGCATTGCATTATTCCGTCCGCGTACCCCGCAAATTCAGCCCCCGGCTCATCGGGCCGCAGCGGCCGTCGATTTACCCGTCGCGGGTTCAGGACAGCATGTTTCCGTCGCTGATGGAATTTCGGCGTATTTACTCTTCCCCGGTGCCCAAGTTGATTGCCGCCATGGCGCGAAAGATTGCCGGGCCGCTGCTTAGAAAGCGCATCACGCGTAAAAACATCGCCGGCGAGTATACGCTGCTGGCGAACCGGTTTTGCAATTACCTGCGCACCAACTACGCCTATTCGTTCGATATGACGCCCGTCAATCCGCATATTGATCCGACGGAAGATTTTTTACTTAATAAAAAAAAGATTGGCGGATATTGCGAATATTTTGCGTCTGCCATGGTGATGTTCTGTCGCAGTGTGGGTATTCCGGCCCGCATCGTTACCGGTTACCACGGTGGAGATTACAACCCCGTGGCCGGCCTTTACATTGTGCGGCAGAAATTTGCCCACGCGTGGGTGCAGGTGTGGATACCGGGCCAGGGCTGGACCACATACGATCCGTCACCCGCCAGCAGTCTGACCAGCGTGCAGCAGCCCATTCGCTGGTACAGCCAGTTTACCGATTTTTTACAATGGATCCGGCTTCAATGGTTGCAGACGATTGTCGCATTTAATAATACCATGCGCATGCAGATCATCGATCGGGTGTTTCTGTTCTTCAAGGCCTGCCTGATGACTGTCGCGGGAATGGGTCGTGAGCTTATTGGCCAGCTGCAACACGTCGTCGAGATGGTACGCACTTCACTTGCCGGCAAGATTATGGCAGGCATTTTGGCGGCGGCACTGCTGGCGGCTGGAATGTTTTTCGGCAGGCGAATGACGCGTCGCCGGGGCGTGGTGGCCGACATCGTCAGGACGCTTGACCCCCGCGTGCAGCGCCAGATGGCCCGCGATTTGGCATTTGTAGATCATCTGATGAATACCCTGCGACGCCTCGGCTCTGAGCGTAACCTTGAGCAAACCCCGCTGGAATATGTGCATGAGCTTTCACTGGTAACCGGCCTGGATTTGCCCGAAGCAAACTGGCTGGTGGAAATGTTCTATGCCCTACGCTACGGCGACCAGACCATGAATGCCACCCTCGCCAGCAAAATCCGCATGCAACTCAAGGCACTTAATGAACGGCTGGATCAAATTAAAGCTTCAGCCCGCGACAGGAAAGTATCGTAGACGCTGCCGCAGCCGCCCTCATTTACGCCCATCGCCGATGCGCCTGGTGTGGGGCATCAGGGCAAGCCGAGGAGGCCCGCCACCGCATCATTCATTCCCCACCGTCGCCTCAGTCATCTTATGCCCGTCGAGTCACCGTAGCGCAAAATCGCCAGCGTAGAATGGCAATTCGCCTCTGGCGGCAAGGCAGGCCGGTCCCCAAGTCGGGGCAGAGACGCGGGGTGGTCAGAGGCGATGGCATTGCGGTGCATCCCGTGATCGGTGTGGCCGCCGCATGATATCTTAATTAAACAATATAATAACTGCAACATCGTCGCCGCTGGCGGTGTGTTGGGTGATGGTGGCAGCGTGGGCGTCGGCCAGATGAATGGGGGCGTCGCCAAAGGCGATTCGACTGGCGTGCGGGTCGCCGAGGATTTGTGGCGCAATGTAGATATGGGCCTCATCCACAAGGCGCTGGTTCAACAGGCTGCCGAGCAGGCGGCCGCCGCCTTCCACCAGCAGATTGGTCACCGGAAGGGTGCCAAGGTAATCAAGCACGGCTGCCAGGTCCAGCCCGCCATGGTGGGGGACTTGATCAATGGGAACGCATTGCACGCCTGCGGCCGAAAGTTGATTGCGGCGGCCGGTGGCGGCCGGGTCCAGAAGCCGGGCGTGGAACAACAGCACCGGGTGTTCGCTCGCGGTTTGGGTCAGACGGCTTTGCAGCGGCAGCCGACAATGGGTGTCCAATACGCATCGCATTGCGCGCCGGCGAATGTCTGCTGGATCGGCTGGGCGGGCGGTCAGCAGGGCATCATCGGCCAGCGCGGTATTAATTCCGATCAGGATGGCATCAACCCGGCCGCGCAGGCGGTGGACCTGCTGCCGCGATTGTTCGCAGGAAATCCATTTCGACTGGCCGAAGCGGTCTGCCAAAGCACCATCGATGGATTGGGCCCATTTGGCGATGACATAAGGGCGTTTCTGGGTGATACGCTTGAAGAATGGCGCGTTGATCCGCCGGGCGCTGCGGGCACCAACGCCTACGCTGACCGCTACTCCGCGGCGGCGCAGGTACAGGATTCCTCCGCCCGCCACCAGCGGATTGGGGTCCAGAACCGCAGCCACCACACGCGCCACCCCGGCAGCGACCAGTGCCTCCGCACACGGGCCGGTCTTGCCGGTGTGGCAGCATGGCTCCAGGGTGACATAGACGGTTGCACCGGCAGCCCGTGTACCGGCCATCCGCAAGGCATTAATCTCGGCATGGGGACCGCCGAACTTTTCATGCCAGCCATCTCCAACCAGTTGCCCGTCTTTGACGACTACCGCACCCACAACGGGGTTAGGCTCAACCCATCCGCGGCCCTTTGGTGCCAGATCCAGTGCACGCCGCATCCATTGGGCGTCCTGATTTAAATCGGGTTGCAACAATTGAGCGGCAGATTCCATTACAGATCCATTACATTGGCAGACGTCAGCATCGCCGGTGCCCGGTTTATGCCAGAAGTGATGTGCCGGTCATTTCTGGCGGCTGCGGCAGTCCCGCCAACGCCAGCAGGGTGGGGGCCACGTCACATAAGGCACCACCGGTTCGCAATTTCCGCCCTTTGTGGCGGTCATCGACCACAATGAGTTCGACATCGTAAGTGGTATGGCTGGTGTGGGGGCATTTGTTGACGGGGTCCCACATCTGTTCACAATTGCCATGGTCGGCGGTCACAATGACCGAACCGCCCATCGCCCGCACCCTGTCCACCAGCTGGCCCACACCCTTATCGACTGTCTCCACCGCTTTAATGGCCGCCTGTAGATTGCCGGTGTGGCCCACCATGTCGCCGTTGGCAAAGTTGACAATAAAAAGATCATATTTGCGGCTGTCGATCGCCTTAAGCACGATGTCGGTAACCTCGGCAGCACTCATTTCAGGTTTCTGGTCATAGGTGGACACCTTGGGGCTTGGGGCCATGGCGCGGTCTTCATGCGGGAAGGGGGGCTCGCGATAGTCATTGAAGAAGAAGGTAACATGTGGAAACTTTTCGGTTTCAGCGGAACGGAACTGGCTTAACCCGCACTCGCTGATGTACATGCCCAGAATTTCCTGCATTTTTTCCGGCTTGTCGAAGATGACCTTGACGGGCAGGCCTTCCTCATAGGCGGTCATGGTGGCGTAATACAGATTGCCGGGCCGCCGCCCGCGTGCAAAGCCGCCATTGGGCTGGCCGGCAAAAGCGGCATCATCCAGTACAAATGCCTTGGTGATTTCACGGGGACGGTCGCCACGATAATTAAAAAAGATTACTGCATCATTATCTGAAATGGTGACGGGCTTGCCTATCACCGACGGGGTGACAAATTCGTCGCCGTGGCGGGATGGCTCGGTTGGATGGGCGTAGTAATGTTCCAGGGCTTCCCCCGCAGATTGAAAGTGATCTCCTTTGGCGACGGTAAGCAATTCCCACGCTTTTTGTACGCGATCCCAGCGGTTGTCCCGGTCCATGATGTAATACCGGCCAATGACCGAGGCGATGCGCCCTGTGCCAAATTGCCTGAGTTTGTCTTCCAGCTCTTTCAGGTAGCGGAGGCCGCCCTGTGGTGAGGTGTCGCGACCATCGGTAATGGCGTGGACGGCAAGGCGGTCGGCCGGAAATTTAAGCCGGGCCGCGAGTTCAATGATGGCGTAGGCGTGTTCCTGATCGCTGTGCACGCGGCCATCGGAACACAGCCCCATGATGTGCACCCGCGATTGATGCTGCTGGGCATGCTTAAAGGCCCCCAGCAGCACGGGGTTATTAAAGAAGCTGCCATCGCGAATGCGGCGGGTAATGCGCATGGTTTCCTGATCTACAACCCGGCCGGCGCCGATGTTCTGGTGGCCCACCTCGCTGTTGCCCATGACGCCCTGCGGTAAGCCGACCCACTCGCCGGAGGTATGAATCAGCACATGCGGATATTGGGTCATCAGGGCATCATCCACGGGATGCCTGGCCAGGTGAACAGCATTGTAAGAATCCATTTCACGGTGAGGATTGCTGCCCCAGCCATCGCGAACAATCAACATGGCGGGAAGCCGCAATTTGCTGCGATCAATGTCAGCCATAACGGGTGATACTCCAAGGAAACATAATGTCCGCGGCCTGTGCCGCTTCACCTGCCGGGTTTCGGCAGGGTATGCCGCCCGAGCGGGTATTGCCAAAGGCCGCCGCAACGGTAGTCTAACCGGTATGAACTTCTCGCCCGGCCTTCGATCTTTTATACACGCTTGGTGGATATTTGCCATCCTGTCAGCGCTGCCGTGGTGCTGGCCGATGGCCACACGCGCCGATGTGCGGGCAACGTTGTTTCCCCGACGGCCGCAGGCAGACACATGGGCAGTGCTGGCATTGCGCCGCCTTCCGGCGCGGCAGCACGCATACCGGGTGGAGGTTCGCGACAGGAAGGGCGGGCCGATCAGCGCTGTCAGCACCAGGGGGCGACGGGTGATTCTGCTGCCGGTCGCTTTTATTAAATCGCCGACCGGGCGCGTCTGCCGACTGGATTATCGCATAACAGGGGTGCAGCAATCGCAGACGGCGCACTGGCACATTTTGCGGGTTACCATTCACCGGTCAAAGCCGGTTACGACTAAATCGTATCTGCTGGTGATGTCGCACCGGGCTGCCCGGCGATGGCACCGCCAGCATGTTGATGGCTTGCGGCTGGCTTTGGGTAGCGTGCGTCGCATGCCGCAAGTTGCCATGGCGGCCTTCGGCGGGTGCATCCTTGGCCGATCTCAAAGCCGGTTGGTGCGTCCATCCTTGCTGTTAAGGTTGCTTTCTGCCGGCGTTCCCATCTATCAATTCAGCAAATTAAAGCCTGCACCGGTGGGGACTTTGGCGTGGCGGCCGGTTAAATGCTTTGGCTACAGCACCGGCTGGATGCTTTCGGCTGTTTCGCCGCCAGCTGCCCGGCCACTCACATTGGCGCTGCAGCGGCTTCGCTTGCCGCCGCTCTCACCACCGTCATTCTGGAAGGTGATTGCGATTATCTGCGGAGGCCTGGGAGTGGTGGCACCATTTCTGGCGTTTGTGGCGGCGGGGCGTCGGAAGACTGGCTTGCGAATCGGTGCGATGTTTGCCGCCAGCGGTGTCACGGCCATTATTGCAATCTTGTGGATGGGGCGATCTGTGCCGATTGATACAATCCGGTGGAATTGGCGACAATGCACCGGCCACCCTGATATTAATTATTCCGTGCGGTGGCAGGTGGTTCGAGCCTTGGTGCCGACGCGGTTCAATTTTGCGGGTATTTCTGCATTACCTTCGGCGTGGAGCCCTGCTGCCTGGCGGCGGTTGCATACCACCATCTATTTTTCGCGCACCCCATTCTTGTCCAATAGAATCATTTTCGGTCTGCCAAAGGGGGCGGCGGCTGTCATTCGCACGCAGACGCTGCGCATATCGCCTGCCAATGCGGCCCCACCACCCAACTGGCTGATGTTTTCTCATGGCCGTTTGCATCAGTCCGATGGCACCTCTTTGGGTATGGAGCGATGGATGCTGCAACAAAAACGCAATGTAAGGCGATCCATAAGGGCATGGCTGCTATTGGGGCGCAGCGGCTTTGCGGTATGGTATGTAGCTGCTGGCCGAGAGCTGCTGGTTAAGCCGCTGGTTACACAGCACGCTTTTGCATCGCGGCGGGCGAGTCGGGTATTGCGGCCGAAGCCATAAATGTCGCGATGGAGCGAAGCAAAAAAACCGGCTGGAACTGTGTCGTTCCAGCCGGGGATTGATTACATATTCAATTTATACTTGGTGATGATCAGTACATCGCCTTGCGTTTGCGCAGGGCCAAAAGTCCGACAACGCCCAGACCGAGCAGGGCTACGGACGCCGGTTCAGGTGTGGCGACGGGCGCAAGGCTCACTTCGCCAATGTAGGCGTGCGCCGAAGATCCGGCCACGGCACCGGTGATGGCACCGAGGTTGATATACGCCTCGGATGCGCCGGTTGGGGCGACGACGTTTACGCTGCTGAGCTGGTAACCGGCCGGCGTGCCAAAGCCAGAGGTGGTGGCAGGAAAATTGACAAATGTGGGAGCACCAAGGGCACCAGCGCTGCTGTTGAGGAATTGCAGTTGAGCCTGCCCCACATAACCCGCACCAACCCCCGTGAATTGTGAATAGAAGCTGAAGGTGTAGGTTGTGTTGGGCGTGATGGTGCCAACAGCCGTCTGCTGGAAGACATCTGCATTGCTAGCTTCCGCGGTGTTGTTCAGGTTTGCGTCGCCCGACCCTGCCACGTAGGGGTTGGCGCTATCCCACGCAGCACCGCCGCCATATTGCCAATCGTTGGGTGTGGGTGGATTGGTCGGGCCTGTTACAAAATTAGGGTTGGTAATGACATTGCTGGCTTGGGCGGCAGACGCTAACAAGCCCATGGCCATGGGAACAACCAGTCCGAACGTGTAGAGCGACTTGGACAACATAAAAAACTCCTCATAACTCGCGTTGCGGGAAACAGTCTTGCCTGACAGCACAAGCTGAAAAGGTAAATCAAGCTGTTGTAAGGCGCAGTTGCGCGAATATTCCAACATTAAAGCACCACCGTTGGCGTAACACCGAGGCAACGGCACGATCAACGGGCGGTAACCGGTAATACAACGGCACCACCGTGCAAAATCAGTATTTTCTTGCGTCGAGATGCTTTGGCAGCCGCGATCGCACTTGCTCTGACTAACCACCTTTAACGTTGCAGCTTGTGAAACTGTTTCTGCAACACGTATAAAGTATACTAGCAAAATCACAAGATGCAAATGAATTTTTCTATTTTCGCACGCGCGAATGAATTTCTCGTTTCTGCCCCAACCTGCGGGCTTCCGGACTGTCGAATAAGGCGGCTCAAACCAGGGAGAACGCATACTCGACACCTTGCTGCCCTGAATATGCCAAAACAGGAGAAAAACGTGAAAATGGAAATCAAAAACAAGGCGTTAATCGCAGATTGGGGCAACGATTCCCGATTAAAATTCATTACCCAATGAGTATGCGTTCGCCCCGCGGCTCAAAACCAAGTCGCTGTCAAGGTGTTGCCCTTGCGCCATCTCTGCATAACACAATGGCTTGGTGAGGCTGACTTGGCCGCTGATCACACGACTGCTATCAACCTGCGGCCGAAAGCATTATTTGGAGCACTACATATGCGACTTATCCGTGCGTGTCTGGCAGTTTCAGCTATCACTGCGGCGATGGCTTGTGCCGATACCAGTCGGGCGACCAGTGGTTTTGCAGTCAACATCCACTGGAGCAGAACAACCGCCGTTTCCAAGGCGACGCCCACTTTGCAGGTAGTGGTCAACCCGCTTTTGCGGCCCAGTTCGCCGGTAAGCCGGCGGGCGTTGCG
>Ga0209012_1000085_pt1 | contig 147447 bp, 133 predicted proteins | sample RS3BMetagenome_FD_184735 | JGI IMG/M metagenome (GOLD analysis project Ga0209012, IMG submission 184735) | Ferric oxide microbial mat and aquatic microbial communities from Rainbow Spring, Yellowstone National Park, USA - RS3B (SPAdes) (version 3) ... | reverse complement strand
CAGGAGGCAAACGGCATCTGGGTGAGGGCCAAACGACGATGGAGTGAGACCCAGGCGGAAGAGGCCGTCGAGGAGACGGTGCAGGCAGCCCGCTACGTGCATCAGCATCGCAATGGCCTGGCCTGTGTGCTCTCGTTGCAAGGTGTCACCGCGCGTCACTACCGTCGCTGTGCAGAGCGCATCCTCCCCTTCTTGCGCGAAGGGGACCTGATCGGGCTAGGGGGCTGGTGTCTCACCGGGAAACTGCCAGCGCACATCATGCCCGTCTTCCGAGAGACGATGTATAGCCTGATCCCCTTCCTGGGGCGGGAGGGTGTCCGGCGAGTGCATCTGTGGGGGGTGTGTTACGCAGCGGCCCTGGGCGAATTACTCTGGGTATGTGACCAGGAAGGCATCCAGCTTTCGACGGATAGCATCGGGCCGTCCGTCCGTCCGGCGCTAGGACGCTGGGGCTATGCGGAGTGGAGAGATCGCGCCTATCGCCGGGTGAATGAGGAGAGCGAGCAGTGGGGGCTGGTGAAGGGCTATGATGGGTCTTGGCTTCCGGCGAGAGCAGCATGCGGGATTCATCGGGCGGTGCATGTGCAGCAGACCCGCGCCTGGCTGGCGCATTTTCGTTCTACACGGCACTATCCCCGCCAGGAGCCGCGCTGGCTCCTGCAGCCCCGGCAACTCATCTTACTGTAGTTATCAAGAAACGAAGGAGGCTCTCCTTATGCAGCAGCAACCATCTTCGATACCGACCCCTGAACCTGAGTTAATGACGATTGAGGAAACGATGCGAAAACTGCGTGTAGGGCGCTCAAAGCTCTACCGGATGATAAAAAATGAAGGTCTACCAGTCTTTCGCTCGGAACGCTACGTGCGTATTCCATCTGATCTTCTTGACCAGTGGATACGTGAACGGGTGAAGCAAAACGGATAGGAAGACCGCGAGAAAATCTCGCCTTTGCTGAAGAGAGCCAGGGCGAGATTTTCTTTGTCTGGAAGGGTAAGGTGAGACCGATGGCAAAAAGGCGCGGGAATGGTGAGGGAAGTATTACCCAGCGCAAAAATGGTACCTGGGAGGCGAAGATCACGCTAGAGGATGGACGCCGCAAGAGCATCTATGGAAAGACCCGCAAGGAGGTACAGGAAAAGCTCAAGATAGCATTGCGTGAGCAGCAACAAGGTACGCTGGTCACGACCCCACAACAGAAGCTAGAGCAGTTTCTGCACTCCTGGCTAGAGGATACGCAAAAGCATAGTGTACGCCCTCGCACCTATGAGCGATATGAAGAGATTGTACGCTTGCATATTATTCCTGAACTGGGCCATCACTATGTGCAAAAATTGACGGCCCAGCAGGTAGAAGCCTTCTATGCCAGGAAGATGAGGGAAGGCTATAAACCAGTGACGGTTGCCAGCTTTCATAATGTGTTGCATAAAGCACTTACTACGGCAGTACGCTGGAATCTGGTATCCAGAAACGTATGCGATCTGGTAGCACCCCCTCGTGGGGAAGAGTTTGAGATACAGCCGTTGAACCTGGAACAGATACGGAAACTGCTGGCGGCGGCTGTGGTGCGTGGCTACCCGATAGAGGGGCTGTTGACATTGGCACTGGCTACAGGTATGCGGCGCGGCGAATTGCTGGGGCTGAAATGGCAAGATATAGATTTTGCTACAAGTACCCTCCATGTGCGTCGTATCATGACCCGTGTTCCCAGCAAGTTGAAAACTGAAGAGAGCAAGGGGTATGTCGAGGCCAACACGAAAACAAAGAAAAGCCGCCGTAGTATCCTGATTGCCCCTTTTGCGCTCACTGCTTTGCAAAGGCATCGTGAAGCTCAGGAAGAGGTCAAGAAGAAGGCCGGTCGCCTCTGGCAAGAACATGATCTTGTCTTCTGCACATCTGTTGGCACACCTCTCAATCCAGATAGGGTGCGTGTGCCATTCAAAGAATTGCTCAAGGAGGCTGGTTTACCCGATATCCGTTTTCATGACCTGCGTCATAGCGCTGCAACGCTCTTGTTAGCGATGGGTATTCATCCAAAGATTACGCAGGAAATGCTGGGGCATAGCAATATCGCTATGACGATGGATGTGTATTCCCATGTCTTGCCAGGAATGCAGCAAGAGGCGATAGACAGGCTGAATGAGGTGATGGAGAAACAAAAGAACGTACCAGACATAGGAGACGAAGCGCAGATACGCCAGATGTCTGACCAGAAACTACTAGGTCGCTACACGCAAGAACTGATGAAGTTAAAGGCGTTGCTCAACCCTCAAAAGCAGAAGGAGCATCTGGGATTCCCTGATCTACTGCTGTTCAATGAGTGTCGGCAGGAACTTGAGCGTCGGGGATTGCCTGTTCCTGATGGAGATGCTCTTTCAGAGAATGGGGAGAGAGAGTAGTTGGATACGTTCCATCTAGCTCTTGTTGGGGAACTGTCGTAAGAACTGTCGTACCCTGTCAAAAAGCTCAGCAATGAAAATCCCCTCAAGCGGCCCTAGAAACGGCTTGAGGGGTCATCCTACAAGAGGGAGGTGCCGATGGAGAGATTCGAACCCTCAACCCTTTCGGGACCTGTTTTTGAGACAGGCGCGTATACCATTCCGCCACATCGGCATGTTGTTTGCAGCCTTATGATAGCGTATTGGGGCTGCAAAGTCAAGTATCTTATGAACCTAATTTGTTTTGGACCGCGATGTTTCGGCCAAATCCGCTGTGTCAAAGGTACCAATGGCACGGAATTTCTGGTAGCGGTTCTCCAGGAGTGTCTCGACCGGCTGCTGCTTTAGTTCAGCCAGATTGGTAAGTAGCGCCTTTTTGAGATTTTCGGCGGCCTGGCGCGGGTCGCGGTGTGCCCCTCCTAATGGTTCTGGTACAAGTTCATCGATCAAATGCAGCGCGTAGAGTTCGCGCGCGCTGATACGCATGGTCTCGGCGGCCTGTGGGGCAAAAGCGGTATCGCGCCAGAGGATGGATGCTGCCGCTTCTGGTGCTGCAACACTGTAGATAGTGTGTTCTAGCATCAGAATACGGTCGGCAACGCCGATGGCGAGCGCGCCGCCACTGCCGCCTTCCCCAATCACGGCGGCGATAATGGGTACCCGCAGACGCGCCATCAGATACAGATTCTCGGCGATGGCCGTGCCCTGACCGCGTTCTTCATCGGCCAGCGCGGGATAGGCCCCAGAGGTATCGATTAACGCAATAATGGGCATGTTGAACTTCTCTGCCTGCTGCATCAGTCGGTGCGCCTTGCGATAACCTTCCGGGTGAGGCATGCCCAGGTTGCGAAACTGCATCTCTTTCGCGTCACGCCCCTTCTGGTGGCAGATCAACATCACCGTCTGACCGTCCAGACAGGCCGGACCCGCTACAATCGCGTGATCATCGGCGAACGTGCGGTCTCCGTGCAGTTCAAAAAAGCTTTCGCACATGACATCGATGTAGTCGAGTGAGTAGGGACGGTTCTTGTGACGCGCGACCAGTACCGTTTGCCAGGAAGTGAGATGTTTATAAGTATCTTCGATACGATGCTGGAGTTCGCGTTCCAGTTCCTGGAGTTGCGCCTGTTCTTCGGGTTTCAAACGCTCCCCCTTGCGCTGTAAGCTGTGAATCCTTTTCTCTAACTCGGCCAGTGGCTTCTCAAATTCCAGGTCAAATGCCATGCTGTTGCCCCTCTACTTTGTAGTACTACTATGACTGTATTACACCTTTATCGCTTCATATACAGGTGGAGCAGTTGTGAGAGCTTGTGCCGCAGGTCGCGTCGGTGGACGATGGCGTCGATCATGCCATGTTGAAGGACAAACTCGGAAGAAACGGCTCCATCGGGCAGTTTGATATGCATAAATCCCTCAATGACGCGCGGGCCAGCAAAGCAGATCAAGGCCCCTGGCTCCGCTAGAATCACGTCACCAAGCATGGCGAAGCTAGCAGTGACTCCACCTGTAGTGGGATCGGTGAGCAAGCTGAAATAGGGCAGGTGGGCCTCACCGAGACGGGCGAGCGCGGCTGACACTTTTGCCATTTGCATAAGCGAGTATAGACCTTCCTGCATGCGCGCGCCGCCGGAGGTCGAAACAACCAGCACAGGGAACTTCTTCTCCAGGCCCAGTTCGATAGTGCGGGTGATTTTCTCGCCGACGACGGAACCCATGCTGCCGCCGATGAAACGGAAATCCATCACGGCCAGCGCCAGTGGAAGGCCATCAATAGTGGCGTGCCCGCTGACGACGGCTTCGTTGAGGCCCGTTGTGGAGCGCTCCTCGGCGAGTTTGGCGGCATAGGATTGTGAGCGGGTCGCAAAGTTGAGCGGATCAGTAGAAATAATGTTGGTATCAGTTTCGACAAAGCTGTTGGTATCCACGAGGAGAGCGATACGCTCCTGGGCAGTAAGTTTAAAATGGTAGCCACAGCGAGGGCAGACTTTGAGATTTTTGTCCAGGTCACGCCCATAAAGGATTTCTTTGCATTTGACGCATTTGACCGCCAGATTGCCGACGGTCGCCAGATTAGTGCGACCATCGTTCGAGGGGCCCTGTCCCGTCGAAGGGATCGCAGCTTCCTTAACCATGAAAGAACCTCCCCATCAATCGTGTGCGAAGAGTGCCGCGACGAAACTCTGTGGTTCAAAGGGAGCGATATCGCCTACCTTCTCGCCCGTGCCGAGGAATTTAATGGGTACGCCCAGGTCATCGACCACCGAGAAGGCAAAGCCGCCTTTAGCCGTGCTATCCATCTTGGTGACAATGACACCAGTTAAGCCAACATCTTCGGCGAATTTACGGGCCTGGAGCAGCGCATTCTGTCCGGTGGTAGCATCGATCACGATCAACAGTTCATGGGGGCCATCGGGAACGAAGCGTTGCACGATCTTGTTAATTTTCTTTAATTCCTCCATGAGGTTATATTTCGTATGTAGGCGACCGGCAGTGTCGATAATCACCACATCATAGCCGCGTGTCTGAGCCGCTTGCAAGGCATCAAAGACGACGGCACCGGGGTCAGAACCAGGATTCTGGCTGATCACCGGCACATTCACGCGCTCGCCCCATACTTTGAGTTGATCAATAGCGGCAGCGCGGAAGGTATCGGCGGCTGCCAGCAGTACCTTGTGGCCCTGTGTGGTCAGCAGATGGGCTAATTTAGCGGCACTGGTGGTTTTGCCTGAACCGTTGACACCGATAATAAGAAAAACGCTGATCGGCGATTGCTTAGAGAAACGAAGCGGATAGGGCTTCCCTAAGAGCGAAACCAGTTCTTCGCGGAGGGCACGTTGCACCTGTTTTCCTGAGCGCATATTTTCCGCAGCGGCACGCTTGCGCAGATGTTCGATGAGCCATTCGCTGGTTTTTGGCCCAACATCGGCGGCGAGAAGCTGCTCCTCCAGATCATCCCACAGATTATCATCAATGGTATCATTCACCTCAACCGTTTCGTTGATGCGGTTGAAGATTTGGCGGGTGCGTCGGAGGAAGTTAAAACGTTGCTCGGCCTGTCCCTCATCGTGTCTGGCCTGCTCTTGCTTAGCCTGCTCTTGTCTGGCCTGCTGGTCTTTTTTGTTGGGGTCTTCCTCCGGTTTATGCCCAAAGAAACGGCTAAACACGCTTGTTTTAACTCCTTCTCGCTCTATAAAACACTTTTAATACATAGCGCCACACGTATGGTTGCTATGCCTATGAGTACTACCTATGTTCGCTACCTACATCTATTGGTGCCGCTGACGGGGATAATTTGCGCCAAAACCCTGAAAAGAGGGTTCCCTCTCATCTCATGCCCAGGCGAGATGACGGCCCCTCTTTCTGTGCTTGACAGAAATATAGCAAGCATTGTCGCCTTCTAGTGTTTTGCCGACAATTGCCCTGGAAAGAGTGCAAACACGTTGTCAGTAACAACCTGGTAGATAGTACCATACGTGCTTACACCCTTTCAAGTGTTGCCATTCCGCATGTCAACTACAAGCACAACTCTGTAGAAGAGTTAGCGACCTACCCCTCTCAAACCTTACTGTCGGCTGGTGCGATAGGAGTGGAGGGAGCCATCGCTGATTGGCTCGTTGATAATAATGTCGCCATTACGGATTTTAATGTTGTACAGGCATGCTGGATTGGTACAGACCCACGCCTTGTACTCAATAGAAGCTCCCTGGCTGCCGAAATCCGAAAGCGGAACCAGATCACCATCACTACACTTGCGACACCGAGGAAAAGTAAATTCCACGAGATCGCCTCCTTCCTTCACTCTGGAGGTAATGCCGCTTACCCGTGTCTCATCAGGGTTAAGCGAGGCTTACGAGAAAGTTAGCCGAGGGGGAGCCTCCGCCGCTGCATCCGCATCCCCACAGCAGGTATGACCATGCCGTAACTATCATACCACAAGTCCTTTTCTATGTCAGCAGGGAAGTGAAGAATTTTTCATATTTCTCAGGAAAAACTCATCTCTTTTTCTGCCAACTTCGTCAAGGATTGAGCAATGTGCTGGTACGCGGAGCAATGCATCCTGCCGGAGACGTCGTTACAAGATGTGTGACGGCTCACAGGACGACGCATCGCGTATCATTACTCTTGTATTCAGCATAGCAGATGGCGCAAATCTCGTCAAGCATTTATTTCAATCCATGCATATAGTAATTGCGGATTTTTCCGCACAGGTGGAAATCTGTTCATCTTTTTATAAGTAAGCCATGCTCGGATAACCTCGCCCACGTAGCCCCTGTTCGTTCAGTAGGGCGTTTACATATAAAGTTTTTATCTCCGATGGTCGATAAAGAGAGTGAAAAAACTGTCTTTTGCGAGGGAAATGGCTCTTTCGGCGGGCATATCCTCTGTTTTTGGCATGATTCTTGCTACTTAGAAAAAGTAGGAGACCAATACTATAAAAAATGCTGTCTCCCCATAAGAAACTATAAAAAATTCTCTCTTCATCACGTAGCGAACGTAAAACGTCAAAAGAAGGAGTATCTATCATGGACGTGAACGTAGCAGTGGCATCTCGGCGTAATCAATGTGTAGGTAGGGCGGCTGGGGCGGAACGCCGCAGCGCCAGAAAAATGCGTGATAATGTTGAATGGCATGAATTAGAATGTGATAGTCCCGAATTCTTCTGTGAAGAGCAGGATGAAGCAGATACAGATGAGCGCGATGGGCGTAGCGCGCTTGATGATACAGTAAAATACTATTTGAGAGAAATCGGCACTTTCCCGTTGCTTACCGCTGAGCAGGAGTTACAACTGGGGGAGCGTGTGGCACGCGGCGATAGCGACGCATATCGACAATTGATCGAGTGCAACCTGCGTCTGGTAGTGAGCATTGCCAAGCGCTATGCCAACCAGGGGCTGTCGCTAATGGACCTGGTGCAAGAGGGGAATATTGGTCTGATGCGTGCCGCTCAGAAGTTCGATTACCGGCGCGGTTTCCGTTTCAGTACCTATGCGACATGGTGGATTCGCCAGGCCATCAGCCGCGCCATTGCCGAGCAGTCACGTGCCATTCACGTGCCAACCCATGTGGTAGAACTTGTGTATAAAATGAAGCGCGAGACGCGGCGGCTCTATCAGGATCAAGGTGTTGAGCCATCGCCAGAATTGTTGGCGATGATGATGGAGTTGCCGCGCGAGCGCGTGATCGAACTGCTTTCTATCCTGGAGCAGCCGGTATCGCTCGATGTATCGTTTGCTGATGACGAGCAGTGTCACCTGGCAGATGTCCTTGAGGATACAAGTCTGTCATCTTCGGCAGAGCAGAATACTGACCCCGTGCAGCAGAGCTATCTTAACCAGGCTATGCTGGTCCTCAGTCCACGTGAGCGCAGTGTAATCGAGATGCGCTACGGCCTACAAGACGGTTGTACTCTCTCTCTGGATGAGGTCGGCAGACGCTTTAATCTGACGCGCGAACGCATTCGGCAGATCGAGGCCAAAGCCCTGCGTAAGTTGCGGTATCCAGACCGCTATGAGAGCTGGCACGACCTGGCGCGTGCGTGATTAGCATCTACAAATAGAAAACCCATAGAAACACGCTATAGCATGTTTCTATGGGTTTTTCCATTCATGGATGTCAGGATTCCTTGAGCGTTGTGCCACCGGCTTTCTCTTGCAGGTAGGCGTAGATGAAAGGGTCTATGTTGCCCGCGAGATAGCCCTCGGTATCGCTGGTTTCGTAGTTGGTGCGATGATCCTTGACGATGTTGTAAGGATGCACCGTGACCGTGCGAATCTGCGAGCCAAAATCGGCCTGCACGTATTCACCTTTGAGCTTCGCCGCCTCCTCCTCACGCTTCTTCTGTTCCAATTCGTAGAGGCGCGCCTTCAAGATTTTCAGTGCGACCTCGCGGTTCTGAATCTGCGAGCGTTCGTTCTGACAGGTGACGACGATGCCGGTAGGAATATGGCGCATGCGTACCGCCGAGTCCGTTTTGTTGACGTGTTGGCCACCGGCACCGGTCGAGCGGTAGGTATCGATTTCCAGGTCTTCGGGGCGAATGACGATATCGATGCTATCCTCAATGTCGGGTATGACCTCAACCCTGGCGAACGAGGTATGGCGACGGTGCGCGGCGTCGAAGGGCGAGAGCCGGATCAGGCGATGCGTTCCGTGTTCCGAACGCAGATAGCCATAGGCGTAGCGACCGCTGATCTCAACGGTCGCGCTCTTGATACCGGCCTCTTCACCCTCGCTATAGTCGTAGACCTCCGTGCGGAATTTATGGCGTTCGGCCCAACGCAGGTACATGCGCAAGAGCATCTCGGCCCAGTCCTGGGCGTCCACGCCGCCGCTGCCTGCGTGAATGCTCATAATAGCATTACGCTCGTCATGCTCTCCATTGAGCATTAAAGAGAACTGCTGCTGCTCAACCTCTTTTTCGAGTTCACGGAAGGATTGTTCAAGCTCCGCCTGCATCTCCTCATCCGGCTCCTCCTCCAGCAATTCAGCTAATCCATGCAAGTCGCGTAACTGATTGTCAATGCCTTCCCACAAGGATACCTCGTCGCGCAGTGCATTTAATTGTTGCATCAGTGCCTGCGCGCGGCGGTTATCGGACCAGAAATCCTCGGCCATGCTCTCTGTTTCAAGCCTGGCAATTTGCTCTTTTTTGCTGGCGACGTCAAAGACGCACCATGATTTTCTGAACGCGGCTCTGTAAGCGTTCGATCTGACTCATTAACTCACTCATGGCCTGTATTGTAGCATGTTTTGTTGCCTTTGCCTAGCTGATGATGACATCGCGTAAGAGAAGTTGGCCTACTGCTGTACTTCCCCTGGTGGGAGTGGCTTCTACAAGGAGCAGGCCGGGCTGGCTGGGCTGGTTACTGGTATAGACGATCTGGCCCGTGTAACTGCCATCGGTGTGCAATGACAGGTTGCTAGCTAGCAGTGCTGACATCGGTGTCAACGTATGGTCGAACAGCGTTACGCTGAGTGTGTCACCGCTGGTATTACCGGCAGTAATTGTGCCGCTAATCGTTGTCGGTGATGTAATGGTCGGCGTCGTGTTATCCTGAGCTTGCTTGATGTTGAGCGTGATGTTTGGGCTTTGCGCTGCGGTGACGAACCAGAGGCCGCTATCATTGGCTTGAATGAGTCGTTTGAGCGTGACTGTGAGCGTGATGTTCGGCTGTTGCTGCATGAGTTCTACATGCGCAGTAATACCATCATTATCCAGTACGCGATCATTTACGCTGCTATTTGACCAGTGTAGTAGATCTTTCACCATCTGCTGTGCTGTGAAGAGCGGATCAGTCCAGGGCAGTTGCTGACCGCCATCCTCCTGCTGTTGAAGCGCCTCAGCCTCACCGCGACTGAGAACCGGATAGAGCGATGGGAAGAGGACTTGCACGAAATGGCCCTGTCGCCAGGCGTATTCCCGATAGATATTGGTTTGCGCAGGTGGCATCAACATTATCTCCTGAGAGGCGAGAGTTGGGTCAGCGCTACTCAGAATGAGCGTATTGGCCTGACTGATGCTAAACGTACCCTGTAATAACCCTTGCTGTTTGAAGAGGAGTGTCAGCGTTGGATTATGGTGCAATATGGTGCAGCCATAGATATATACGTCTAGTGTGTGTTGCGCGCTATTACTAACGACAGGTACCAGTATCGCAGGTTGTCCGCCAAGCAATTGATTCACCTGTTGGAGCGCGCCAAGGCTTTGTTGTCCGGCAGTCAGTTGTAAAAATTTCGTATAGTCTGTGGAGTGTAACAGTGTATCACAGTCTGATGGTGGGGCGGCACTGGTTGTGTTGGCATGAACAGCGGCGATGAGATGAAGTAAGGCGATGATTGCCAGCAGAGAAAGTAAAGGTGTAATGAAGTTGGTGCGAGGTCTGTTGGTGTGTGGAGCGCCGGTAAAACTCGGCGGAATGCGGTAAACGCGACGCGGCGTCATACCTGTTTGTGGCATTATCTGTTTCTCCTCCTTCTATAGATGAAAGAATGATGGCCCATTTCCAGTCTACAGAGAGAGGAGAAATCAGATAGATCAATGTATGCTCAGGCAGGGGTGGCCTGGCCGCTTAGAATGAACCATTGTCCATTTTGTGGCCCGACGATGTAGTAGCCATTATAGGTAGTTGGTTGTGGCTTATTGCTATCAACGGCCACGAGTGTGATCAGGACTTTGACCGTGCCGTCGCTTAATGGCTGTGTGCCTGTGATGGTGAGAGTAACATGCTGTGTATATTGATAACCTTTCACAAAATTTCGATAGTTTGTAATATCCTTGCGAAGATTATAAGCCCTCTGATATTCATGATGATTAATATAGTTGTAGTATTGTGTGATGACGTTATCCGCTTGTTGTGCCGGTGTGAGTGTCGATGTCCCGCTTGTGGAGGATGTAGAACTACTATGGCTGAGCCAGGGGAGCATGTTGTGCTGATAGGCGAAGAAGCCCATGGCTCCCAATACGAGCAAGAGGCCGAGAAGAATGAGTATAAGACCGACGGTGCGTCCCCCGCCTCGACCTGACGCGGGTATATCCGTTTGTGGATAAGATGGTGAACTGGGAGTTGCCAAGCCGCTTTGTGAAGGAGCAACCATGTTGTATGGAGTGGAAGGCGGCGCAACGTTTGCCGGGGCTGCGTAACCTTGCCAATCCGCCGGTGAGGTGGCGGCCTGTGTCTGATAAGGATTATAGGTTGGTGGAATGCCTCTGGTCGGAGCCTCATAGCCCCCATATGCTCCCGACGAACGGTTCATTGTCTCTCCCGCGTTATTCCGCAGGATTAATGGGGGTTGCGGGTTAAAATCCTGGCGTGTGGTTTCATAGCCTTGCGGTGGGGCTTGCAGGATGCTTTTGGATGCTACAGTGGGACCATCTGTAGGCAACGCTTCTATCGTTGTACCCTCGCCTGGTTCCGCAATGGCCCCACAGCGGGGGCAACGTTGCATGCCAGGCGCAAGTTGAAAGCCACATTGACCACAGAAAATCATGAGTTGCTCCTTTTTATTTAGTTTCGCATATGCATCCAGATCATAGTATAAAACAGATGATGAGAAAGTTCTATCCTTGTGATAGGGATACTGCCTCATGTTCGAGAATCGGTACCAGGAGCGCGGGACGAGTGTGTAAGGCGATGTCGATGACATCATCCATGCGTTCAACAGGCATAAAGGTCATTGCCCGCACAACCTCGCGTGGCACATCTTCCAGATCGTTCATATTGCGTTTTGGTAGAATAAACGTTTTGATACCCGCTCGATGGGCCGCCAGAATCTTCTCTTTAATGCCCCCGACCGGAAGGACGCGGCCTCGTAAGGTGATTTCACCTGTCATGGCGACATCGCGCCGCGTTGGCCGCTTTGTCAGGGCAGAGATGAGTGCCGTTGCCATTGTGATGCCTGCGGATGGCCCATCTTTCGGAATAGAGCCTGCGGGCAAGTGTATGTGAATATCATACTTTTCATAAAAACGATTCTCTAAGCCAAATTGTTCCGCTCGTGAGCGTGCGTAGGAGAGCGCGGCCTGCGCCGATTCTTTCATGATATCACCAAGCTGGCCGGTCAGGGTAAGATTGCCGCGACCTTCCATTAGCGTGGCCTCGACGGTAATCAGGTCGCCACCGGCACCGGTCCAGGCGACGCCAGTAGCCACGCCGATTTCGTCTGTTTCCTCGGCAATGCCGTGATAGTGGCGTTGCGGTCCCAGATAAGTGGAAATGCTCTCAGCCGTCACTTTAGTTTTCGCGCGGCGGCCCTCAGCGGTCTTGCGTGCGATTTTACGCATGATAGTGGCAATTTCGCGCTCCAGGTTACGCACACCGGCCTCGAAGGTGTATTCGTTAATGACACGTAACACAGCCTCATCCTCAAACTCAACTCGCCCCACTTTCAGGCCGTGTTCGTGCAATTGTTTCGGGATGAGGAAGCGGCGTGCGATATGCAGTTTTTCGTCTTCGGTATAGCCGGAAAGTTCGATGACCTCCAGGCGGTCGCGCAGTGCTGGCGGGATGGTGTGCAGCACGTTGGCGGTTGTCAGGAAGATGACCTGCGAGAGATCATAGGGTACTTCCAGGTAGTGATCCGAGAAGCTATGGTTCTGCTCCGGGTCGAGTACCTCTAGCAAGGCGGCAGAGGGATCGCCTCTAAAATCAGCGCCGATCTTATCAATTTCGTCCAGCACGAAAAGCGGGTTGGTGGTACCGGCCAGCTTCATAGTCTGGAGAATGCGCCCTGGGAGCGCACCGACGTAGGTGCGACGATGCCCGCGAATCTCGGCCTCGTCGTGAACACCGCCTAGCGAGAGGCGCACAAATTTACGATTGAGCGCCTGGGCAATCGAGCGTCCAAGCGATGTTTTACCCACGCCCGGCGGTCCCACGAAGCAGAGAATGGGACTGCGCATATTGTCCGAGAGTTTGCGTACCGCAATATATTCCAGGATGCGCTCCTTGACCTTATCCAGACCGTAATGGTTTGCCTCTAAAATTGCCTCCGCCTCTTTCAGATCCAGCCGATCCAGCGTCTTCTGATTCCAGGGCAGGTTGACGAGCCAGTCCAGGTAGGTGCGGATGACACCGCTATCGGGGGCAATCGAGGGCATCGCATTCAGGCGTTCCAGTTCTTTCAGTGCGCGTATTTTTACTTCATCAGGCATGCCACTGTTATGTATCTTCTCGCGCATCTTCTGGCTTTCGCTCTGCGATGGGTCGTTTTCGCTTAATTCGTGTTGAATGGCTTTCAGTTGCTCGCGCAAGAAATACTCGCGCTGACTCTTATCGATTTCCTGCTGAACCTGGCTGTGGATACGATTTTCCAGCTCCAGGATATCCAGTTCTTTAGAGAGGAGTTGGCTGAGCTGGTGCAGGCGCTGCTCGACATTGAAGGTTTCCAGTATCTCCTGACGGGTCACAATGGGTAGGTCGAGAGTGGAGACGATAAAATCGGCCATTGCGCCCACATCTTCCAGGTTCATGGCGGTCACGTAGGCATCCTCTGGCAGTAACGGATTAAGTTTCGTACACTTTTCAAAGAGCGCGAGAATGGCGCGACGTAATGCCTCGATAATCATGCTGGACTCAATAACATTGCGTACAACCTCGGCCTGTACGCGCCAGTAAGGGGTTTCCTGAGTGTAAGCAAGACGGCGCATGCGGCGTTGCCCACGTATCAGTACACTGGTATTGCCGTCGGGCATTTTGAGAATGCGTTCAATATAGCCTTCAATGCCGATGGTGTAGGTATCTTCGAGGCCGGGGTCTTCCTGTGCCTCATCAAGCTGGGTGACAACGAAGAGCAAACGATCTTTGTGCATTGCCTCTTCGATGGCCTGGATAGATGCCTCACGTGCTACAAGAAGGGGGACAATAACGTTGGGAAAGAGAACGGTATTACGCACGGGCAGTACCGGTAAATCATATATCTCGCTTTGTCGCTCATTAATAACAAGAGTTTCTTCTATTGTATCTTTGTTATCATCTAATTGTTCCGTGCTGATAACCTCAGTGGCATCCTCCATACGCAACCGATTTCCTCTCAATGCAAATGAAAAGCAGATGTGTTCCTCAATTATAACGTACTATAGCGGATGAGGCAACGAAGGGCCGAGGTTTTTTCTCTTTGGGCTACTGCTTAGGTAAGAACTTCCTGGCATAGCATCAAAATGTCGCTGGTGCTCCTTTGAGCGGTTTCAAGGTTAGACATGAAGAAAGTAGGCGTACTTCTTGATGGCATAGCTTACACATGTACTGTTAACATCGTGAGCAAAAGTATCTGAAATGAACAAATATATTTTATCTCTTGCTATCACCCCATCTTTGCTTGTATAATATGGAAGGGTTATGGATGGGAAAACTCAAGCCCGAAGACCAGCCAAAGCCCGAAGACCAGCCAAAGCCCGAAGACCAGCCAAAGCCCGAAGACCAGCCAAAGCCCGAAGACCAGCTATGGTTTATGAGTATTTGTTTCTTCTAAGAAAGGGGTACATGGTGCAGAGCAGGCGTAGCGAGCGCGATGAGAACAAATCAGTGGAATCTGAATTGGATGTTGGCCTTGTGATTGGCTCACATCAAATTGTCTGTGATGATGCTCGCTGTTCAATCATTGTCGATCATGCGCGGATAGTGACTTTTTCAAGGATGCAATATCGCGCCCTTAAACTCCTATTGTCGGGCAAGGGAGTATCAGAAGAGAACTTAATAGAGGCGGTGTATGGCAAAAGTGCCACTCTGATGGAGCATGAAGCCCTGTATCAGCTTGTGAGGAAAATACGCGACAAATTGCGACCGATAGGGTTGACGGTGTTACCGGTCGAGCAAAGCGGCTATGTGCTAGTGGCAATTCCCGAATAACCTGAACGGAACGGAGGGAAGAGTTGACACACATAGTAGACCAAAAGTAGTCTCATTTGAGATTTTTTTTGCTCCCGAATGAGACTTTTTTGGGTCTGAAAAGAGAGCGAATTTTGTGCCTATTTGATATAGAACAGAGGTAATATTGTATCTAAGTAAGAGATAATTACTTCTTAAGCGCGACTGGAATTGTTGAAATAGCGTATGGAGCTAACTATTTCTTACGAATGTTTATCCTTTGTTCCTCTTTGAGAATCTTTTTCGGGAGGACTCACGGAAAATGGAAGGAGAAACACTACCATGTTTCGCAAAGCTCTGGTCATTCTCGGCTCGCTAGCTCTTCTGCTGGTTTCCCTTAGTGCTTCTGACACTGCTTCTGCTGCTATCTCTTCTGATGCTGCGATATCCAATGTTGATCTGGCTGTTCTTCAGAAGGTATGCAGTGTCGTCGATATCCATCTCGATGGGCCACGTCATACCATTACCTGTCAACGTTTGCGGGAGAAAGGTGTGCAACCTCTCCTTTATAGGGATGACTCTTGCAACTCGAACATCGATAATCTCGTCCTCTACAATTATGGCTACACAGGTGTCCTGTGTTTTGCGGGAACTGGTTATTTGGGGGTGAACATTTACGATGTCAATGAAGTGGATGATGTTGGGAGCCTCGGAGCATGGTTCCTATATTATCCAGGACACATTTTTCAGTCTCTTCTAAGCGGTGGTAGCAAATACTTCGGCTCTGGAAGTGCTACAGGCATCGAAGTGACACAACTGTGTTTTGGAAGTTCTAATCCTAGCCACTGCTGATGCCAGGAGAATGAAGGGCAGCTAGTTCCATATTATACCAAACAGGGGAATTAGCTGCTTATCGAGCAATTGGCCAGTAATTGTGAGGTTGTTTTCCCTAGACATACTCAAAGATATAAGCAAATCTATCTGCTTATATTTCTGGGGTTGTTAAGACTTTCAAAAACTGTGATGAAAGGTACTACTATCGATGTCTATTGCTTACAAGTCCCTGTATTTGAGAGTGCGGAGGTGGAAACTTGATTTCTATGAATGGGCCTGCTGCTGTATTATTTTACTGAACGGCTGCCTACGGCTCGCGCTTATCTATCAAGGATGGCCGACATCAAATAGTGATGAAGGCACTGTTGGTTTAATGGCTTTGCATATTGCTTATCATGGCGCGTTACCAATTTTCTTTTATGGTCAGGGGTATATGGGATCGCTGGAAGCTTTTGTGGGAGCTGCATTATTCCCCATTTTCGGTGCTTCTGTAATAGCATTACGTGTTGGAGTGCTACTGCTCTTTACCCTTTTCCTTGTTGTTATGTACCGCCTTACGGCTCTCCTCTACAACAAGACGCTTGCTTTGATAACGCTTATCCTGCTTAGTCTGGGAACGCCTGAAATATTCTTTCGTGAGATAGAAGCTTTAGCCGGGCATCCTGAAACGCCGCTTTTCTGTGCTTGCATTGTACTTTTTACGACCTGGCTTTGTTTGACTACACCCATTTCTGCACAATCCACTTGTGACAATAGATGTGGAAAGCGTCGCCTACTTTTCGCCCTCTGGGGCTTGCTCGTTGGTGCAGCGCTGTGGAATGATCCCTTAGCGTGGGCTTATATTGTGCTTTCCGGGTTATTTCTGCTACTCTTTTGCCGCGCCGAATTACGTTTAAAAGGGATAGTGCTGAGTGTGCTGCCTGGGTTTTTATTGGGTATTATGCCGATCATTATTTATAACCTTTTTTCCGCGACAGTTACCAATAGTACAGCTACTCTTTGGGGTTTTCTGGCTAGTTCACCTCAAGCTTCTGTCGCCTCTTCCATTGTGAGCAGGCTGGCAGGTGCAATCATTGTCAGCCTACCGGTTGCTACTGGAGCCAATCCATTGTGTCCTCTGCAACATGCACAAGCCTGGCCTCTGACCCAACTGAGTGGGCATACATTATCCTGTACAGTAGTACATGCTGACTGGGGCATGGGGATCATTATTCTCTGGATGTATGCTTTCTGGCAGGTAATCCGTCTGTTACCTGCACGCTGGTATCAGCCACTATTGGAAATCGCCACCTTTGGGGAGCAGCGAGAAAGGGTGTTGCGTGTTGCCCGTGTAGTGATGCTGGCCGGTGCCGGGCTTTCTTTTCTCATTTTTGCGCTCAGCCCACAGTCGGTGACAGACCCCTGGGCCAATAGCCGTTATTTATTCCCTCTCGCCGTCGCTGTACCGGCCATGTTCTGGCCCTTACTAGTTCCTGAAGATGCTATGAAGCAAGCGACCCAATGGAGAAATATCCTGAAAAAAGGCTTGATCGGTAGTGTTCTGCTGGTTTTCTGTGCTACCCTGGTTCTTGGCACGATTGATACCTTTGCTCTTATCCCTTCTGCACAAGGTATAGATCAGCAGCAGGAGAGGCTGGTAAGTGATTTACTTCGCCTTCATGCAACGCGCATTTATACTGATTACTGGACCTGTGATCTGGTGGCATTTCTGAGTCATGAGCAGATCATCTGTTCTGTTTTAGACGACAATCTACAGCCCGGCGTCAATCGCTATACTCCCTACGTCGCTGAGGTGAAGGGAGTCAGACCAGTAACATATGTGTTTCTCGCAAACTCTACGCAGGCGCAATTGCTAGATCAGCGGATGAAAGAGAAACCTCAACAGTATCAGAGTATGCTGGTTGATGGCTATATGGTTTATCGCGTAAATACAAGGCGAAATACATAAATAAAGATTTGGAAATTTAGGAAGGATGTATCTGTATCTTCAATGTAGGAGTGTGATGACGAATATCTTTCGTTTGCCATCACGCTCCTATGGCACCAGATGAGTCCAGCCTGAGTAGGAACATTCCTTGTTTAGCAGATGCGGGGCAGAGGATCGCCGACCAGCATATCCAGTACGCGCAGACCGCCGATGTCTGTGCGCAAGAAGACCAGACCTGCCGGTTCGGCCTGCACTTCGCCGATGATGACCGCCTCACGGCCAAGCGGGTGGTTGCGCATGGCGGCGAGCGCAACATCAGCTTTTTCAGGCGCAACGATAGCCAGCAGCTTGCCCTCGTTGGCAATTGTTAACGGATCGAGGCCCAGAATCTCGCACGCTCCGCGTACTTCGGGGTGGACGGGAACGGCCTGTTCGGAGAGCGCAATTGAGACCTCTGAGCCGAGAGCCATTTCATTCAACGTGGTTGCTACGCCGCCGCGTGTGGGGTCTTTCAGGCAGTGAACACCCTCACCGGCGGCTTCAAGCAGTGCGGCAACAAGCGTGTGGAGAGGGGCGGTATCGCTCTGTACCGTGGTATCCATCTCTAGTGCCTCGCGGGCCAGCATGATGGCGATGCCATGATCGCCCACAGGGCCGCTGAGCAAAACTTTATCACCAGGTTGCAATTGGGTCTGTCCAAGCGGCCAGGTAGCGCGCAGCACGCCCACACCGGCGGTATTGATAAAGAGTCCATCGGCCTTGCCGCGCTGGACGACCTTTGTATCGCCCGTCACGATGGTGACACCGGCTTCCTTTGCCGCCGTTGCCATTGAAGCGACGATGCGGCGCAACTCGCTGATGGGGAAGCCTTCCTCCAGAATGAAGGCGGCTGAGAGGTAGAGGGGTTGCGCGCCCGCCATCGCCAGGTCGTTGATCGTGCCATGTACCGCCAGCTTACCGATGTCGCCGCCGGGGAAGAACAGCGGGCTGACCACGTAAGTATCGGTGGTGAAGGCCAATCGCTCTCCCGTGCCGTTGATGCCGAAGGTCGCGGCATCGTCCATCGCGTCAAGCAGCGGATTCGAGAAAGCGGGCGCGAAAACGCCTTCGATAAGGTTGTGGGTCGCCTTACCCCCGCTCCCATGACTGAGCGTGATCTTCTCGTCGCGTAAGTAGAATTTATGGCGACGCGCCTGTCGTGTGCGCTCGATCTTCTTTAACACATCATCGATGTGGTTAGCATCCTGTGGCATAACTATTCTCCATTGTCCTTGTAACGCGGCGGAGTGGCAACGCGCAGGAATTAGTCGAGATAGGGCCTACTCCTGTGCCGTGCTGGCTGATGTTTGTAGCACGCTCAGCTTGTGACGCTCAGCGGCCATCGAGAAGCGCCCATAGTTGAAGTAGGCGGCGCAGGCTCCTTCGGGCGAGACCATGCAGGTGCCGATGGGTGTTTCGGGCGTACAGGCGGTACCGAAAACCTTGCACTCCCAGGGTTTGATGACGCCTTTGAGAACCTCGCCACACTGGCAGGCTTTGGGGTCGGCCACACGCAGGCCGGGCACCTTGTAGAGCAATTCAGCATCCCAATCGGCAAATTCGGCACGCAGTTTCAGGGCGCTGTGCGTGATGAAGCCCAGGCCGCGCCACTCGAAGAAGGGGCGTAGCTCCATTGTGCGCGCCATTGCCTCCAACGCCTTGACATTTCCCTCCGGGCGCACTACGCGCGCGTACTGATTCTCAACCTCCGAACGGCCTTCTCTAATCTGTTTTACAATCATGTAGACGGATTGAATGATGTCGAGCGGCTCAAAACCGGCGATCACCACCGGCTTGCGGTAGTCGCGGGCAATGAAGTTGTAGGGGCGCATGCCGATAACCATGCTAACATGGCCGGGGCCGACGAAACCGTCCAGACGCAGATCGGGCGAATCGAGAATAGCTTTAATGGCCGGAATGATGGTCACGTGATTGCAGAAAACGGAGAAATTCTTGATCTTTTCTTCGCGCGCGCGTAACAAGGTAACAGCGGTAGAGGGCGCGGTGGTCTCAAAGCCGATGGCGAAGAAAACCACGCGGCGATCAGGGTTCTGGCGTGCCATTTTGAGCGCGTCAAGTGGGGAGTAGACGAAGCGCACGTCGGCCCCCTCGGCCTTGGCGTCTAGCAAGCTGCCGTGCGAGCCAGGGACGCGCATCATATCGCCGAAGGTAGTGAAGATGACATCATCCATGCGTGCGATGGCAATGGCATCGTCAATGCGCCCCATTGGTAGCACGCAAACGGGACAGCCCGGTCCATGCACAAGGTCGATATTAGGGGGTAGGACATCCTCGATGCCGTGCTTATAAATGGTATGCGTATGGCCGCCGCAGACCTCCATCAATTTAAGCAGTTGATCGCCGCTCAGTCTGGCAATCTCTTCTGCTATGCGTTTCGCCAGTTCAGGATCGCGGTACTCGTCGATGTACTTCATAGTCATGATGGCTACCTCCTTCTTTTGAGTAGGACGTGGACAATCTCGAACAGCGCGTGGTAGACGGTGGCCTGAGCCTCCTGGATACGCGGAACATGGTCGCCTGGGGCGATGATACAATGATCGACGGCGGGAGAACGGGCTGTTTTGCCACCATCGTAGCCGGCCAGCCCGATGGTCAACATGCCTTGCTTTTTCGCCTGTTCCAGCCCGACCAGCACATTGGCTGAATTGCCACTGGTCGAGATGCCGACAGCAATGTCGCCGTGCCGTCCAAAGGCGATGATCTGACGCGCGAAGACGTTCTCGAAACCGACATCATTCGCCACACCTGTGATGACGGAGATATCGTTGGTGAGCGCGATGGCGGGCAGTGGCGGCATGTTTGCGAAAGGTGGGTTGAGTAGTTCGGCTACCAGGTCCTGGGCGTCGGTAGTGCTACCGCCATTGCCGAAGGCCAGCAAGGTTGCGCCGTCAGCAAAGGCTTTCGCCATCGCCTGACCGGCAGCGATAAGCTGCTTACCAGAGCGAGCCAGCGTGGCCTGACGCAACGCAATGATTTCGTGACACTTCTCCAGCGTTGAATGTTGCACCTGGGCCAGCACATCATCGATGCTGGCCTTGCCGCCCTCGAAAAGGAAGGGATAAAACAGGCGGTCATACTCGGAGCCTTCAGTGTCATGCATGGGGGGCCTCTTCTAGCAAAGCAATTGCAACACCGCCATGCACCAGGAGCGTAGCGCCTGGCGCGACATGCTCTATTAACGTAATATCAACCTCTTCTTCGTTGCCATCAACTTCTACGCGCGCCAGTCCTCTGCCCTCTTCAACGTGCAGTACCCTGACATATATGGCCTCGTCGGAACAGGTGATACAGTGTCCCTCGGCATCCAGTTCACAGGTCGGGCCACTAAAGATTGCCAGTCGCTCAGGAGTGCGTGTCAGGCGCGTCTGCTGCTTCTCTTCTTCAGAATCCATCACAGTAATCCCTCGTGTTCAAAGAAAATATGCACCAGTTCCCATAAGACGTGATAGAGAGTTTCATGTGTTTCCTGCACAACGAACGGGTCATGTGAGCGAACGATGAAACAGAAATCCATTTCGGAGCGCGCCAGCAAGCCGCCGTCGCCGCCAGTCAGCCCCAGGGTGAGCATGCCCAGTCTCCTGGCTTCCTGCAATGCTGCGACCACGTTGGCACAATTGCCATCTAGCGAGAAGCCCAGCGCCATGTCTTGCGGACGACCAAGCACATGCAGCAGTTGAGAGAACGCTGGCCCATGTTCCTGGCCCATCATCAGTCCGCTCAGCGTCGCGCTATCGTTGGTGAGGGCCAGAGCGGGCAGGGCGCGTTTGCCAACAATCACCGGATGGACGAACTCGACGGAGACGTGCTGGGCATCGGTCGCGCTGGCCCCATTGCCGAAGGCGAGCAACCGCCCACCTTGATGGAAGCGTTGCGCCATCGCCCAGCAAGCTCTGGCGATGCGCTCGGCCTCGGTCGTAAAGAAGACCTGTGGTACCGAGGTACTCAGTTCAAAGCGCCGCGCCACCAGTGCTGTCAGGTCTGGTTGTGCCTGTTCCGGTGTGAGAGCGTCCATAAAGTCACCTCACTCAATCTGGCTCGAATGGAGCATGTCGAGTTCGTCAATGTAGCCCTGGCCGAAGAGTTGCAAGGCTTTCATCGTTTCGTGTGCCTCATGTTCGTCGATTTTGCTCATGGCGAAACCCACGTGAATCAGTACCCAATCGCCCGGCTCAATGCCCTCCGGGCGCACCAGCGCAATGCTGACGTTGCGTTTGACGCCGGACACATCGACTTTGGCGATGGAATTAGCGTCGTCCACGATGTCTACAATTTTACCTGGAATGCCGAGACACATATCAACCTCCTTGTGTTGTTTAAATGTATCGTCTTTAGACCATTATAAGCCATCTTGTATGCGTTTACCCGCGACGGCCAGTTGACCCAGGCTGAGTCCACCGTCGTTAGGGGGTACACGTCGATTGAGATAGACCCGAAACGCCATCTGCTCCAGCCGCTTATGTAGTTGTTCCAGCAAGAGCCGGTTCTGGAAGACACCACCGCTAAGGGCAACCTCGTTCAAACCGCTCTGTTCACGGATGCCGAGGCAGGTCTGAGCCAGTAGCTCAGCCAGCGCGTGATGAAAGCGTGCGGCGATCTGTGGGAGTGGAACACGCTGCTGAATATCGCTGACGACGGCACGGATCAGCGGTGTGACGTCCAGAATCATAGGTATATCGTGCTTTGTGGGTATTGTGATCGAGGGCGTCGTGGATGATGGCTGGCATGAGGGCGTCATAAATGACGCCCCTACGGCCAGCATTTCTAGCTCGATGGCGGCCTGTCCTTCGTATTGCACTTCGCTGCGCAGGCCCAACAACGCAGCGACGGCGTCGAATAAACGCCCCAGGCTGGAAGTCGGCGGGCAGTTGAGGTTGCGCGCGATCATCTGTGAAAGGGTATGCCACTTTGCACGGTTCAGTTGCTGCACGAAAGGAATATCCAGCGATAGGAACTGATTGCCGTAAGTATGCGCGAGATATGCCGCCGCCATACGCCAGGGCTGGTGAATAGCCTGTTCGCCGCCGGGCAGGGGAACATAGGCGAGATGCGCCACGCGCTCAAAGTCCGCCAGGTCGGCGATCATGATCTCGCCGCCCCACACCGCGCCATCGGTGCCGTAGCCGGTGCCGTCGGCGGCCACACCGATGACCGGGCCGCTGATACCATGCTCAGCCAGTACGCTGGCAATATGGGCATGGTGGTGTTGCACGCCGATTTTGTGCGGGATGCTCGTATCAAGCGCGTATTTGGTTGCCAGATATTCAGGATGCAGGTCGTAGGCTACGGCGGTGGGAAAAATATCAAAGAGGCGCTGGAAATGGACGATACCTTCCCGGAAAGAGGTCAGTGTCGCCAGATTTTCCAGGTCGCCGATGTGATGGCTGACGAAAGCCTGCCGTCCTTTGCCCAGGCAGAAGGTATTCTTGAGATGGCCGCCGCACGCCAGTAATGGCTCTGGCAACTCAAAGGCCAGGCTAATCGGCTCCGGCGCATAGCCGCGCGAACGGCGCAAGAACTGTGTCTGTCCTGCCACAATACGCAGCACGGAGTCATCGCAACGCATATGAATGGCGCGGTTATGCGTCAACATACCATCCGCGATGCTGGCTAAGCGTTGTCGAGCGTCGTCGTCCTTGTAAGCAATGGGTTCTTCGCTGAGGTTGCCGCTGGTCATCACCAGCACCGGTGGTCGCTGGCCTTTCGTGATGTTGGCAAAGGCGTGCAGCAGCAGGTGATGCAGGGGTGTATAAGGCAGCATAATACCGAGCGTGGTATGATTGGGAGCGACAGCAGGAGCCACAGAGTAGGTAGCAAGCTGGTCGAGCAGAACGATAGGCCTCTGACGCGATTGCAGGAGCGCCGCTTCGGCCTCGCTCACATGACAAAGCATGCGCGCCGTCGCCAGGTCGGGCACCATCAGCGCGAAGGGTTTGGCCTCGCGGTGTTTGCGCTGGCGCAGGCATTGTACCGCCTCAGCGTTGAGGGCATCACAGGCCAGGTGATAACCGCCCAAGCCTTTGATAGCCAGGATTGCACCTGCCGCGAGCCGCCGGGCTGCAAGCGTGATGAGTTCAGCATCTCTTGCGGAATTGTCTGGTGGCTGTTCAGTAGACCAGTTCTGCAAGGAGACATGGGGGCCGCAGACGGGACAGGCGTTGGGCTGAGCGTGGAAGCGCCGGTTGAGCGGGTCGCTGTATTCGGCCTGGCAGTCAGGGCACATGGGAAAGACGCGCATTGTCGTCTTATCGCGGTCGTAGGGCACGTCCAGCACGATGGTGAAGCGTGGGCCGCAGTTAGTGCAGTTGATGAAAGGATAGCCATAACGTCGGTCGGTTGGGGTGAAGAGTTCGCTCAAGCAATCGTCGCAGGTGCTGGTATCGGGCGAGATGAGCGTGCGCCGCTCGCTACCTTGCTGGCTATGCTCGATGGTAAACGTGTGTTCGTTGCGTGGTATAAGCTGCTCGCTGACCACGCTATCGATACGCGCCAGAGGCGGAGTTTCCGCACATAAGGCGCGTTGGAACTCATCAAGCTCTCTACTTGTTCCCTCGATCTCAATAGTGACACCGTTGCTATCGTTGAGGACGAAGCCGCTCAAACCGAGGCGTATTGCCAGGCCATAGACGAAAGGCCGAAAGCCGACGCCCTGCACAATACCCTGGACAAGAATGCGCCGCCGTTGAATTGTCGCACCTGTGTCGGAGATCATAGCTCACACTTCTTCCTTGCCAGCAGTCTGCTTGTGTATCACCGTCATGAGCCAGTCGCACCAGGCGGTCAGGCCCTCACCTGTGCGGCAACTTAGCTCAAAGATGCGCAGTGAGGGGTTGATTGCCAGCGCCTGTCGTTTGACCTTTGCGATGTCGTAATCGACATAGGGTAGCAGGTCGAGCTTGTTGATGACCATTGCTTGTGCGACCGCGAACATCTGTGGGTACTTGGCCGGTTTCTCGTCGCCTTCGGTCGTGCTGGTAATGACAACGCGCGCATCCTCGCCCAGGTCCCAGGTTGCCGGACAGACCAGGTTGCCGATATTCTCGATGAAGAGCAGGTTGACGCTCCCCAGGTCGATCTGTGCCAGGGCATCACGGATCATGTGCGCTTCCAGGTGGCAGGCCCCGCGCGTGTTGATCTGCACCGTCTCTGCTGCGCCCGCCGCCTCGATGCGTTCGGCATCGGCGCTGGTTTCGATATCGCCCTCGATAACGCCCACACTGATCTGCCCACGCAGTTGCTCGATGGTGCGTTCCAGCAGAGTGGTCTTACCCGCGCCGGGCGCACTCATCAAATTAATGGTGCAAATCTTGTGCGCCGCCAGCTTCTGTCGAACATCCCGTGCGACAGTATCGTTGGCCGCCAGAATATGTTGTGCAATCGTTACTTTTGGCACAAGAGCTATCCCTTTCAATGGATGCCATAAGCAATTTAGTGATTCAAATCGGTAATGACCCTCTCGTAGGGGCGTAATGATGAATTCTCACGCCCGAATCTGGTGTCCCGTAGGGGCGTCATTCATGACGCCCTGAGAGCGGTTCGACGGGCAAACAGGGCGTCATTCATGACGCCCTGAGAGCGGTTCGACGGGCAAACAGGGCGTCATTCATGACGCCCCTACGGGGTTTCGATCTCCATGTCAAGTATTTCAAGTTCGGTGCCGGAAACGATCTGCCCTGACCATTCTCCACAGTCCGGGCATATAGCTACGAAATTGGTGACGGCGAACTCGTGGGCGCAGTGCCGACACCATGCCCGATGAGGTACCGTATCGATCAGCAATTGTGCCCCTGTTAAGAGGGGATCGAGGCTAGCAAGCATCTCGAAGCAGAATGTCAATGAATCGGTCACGATACCGCTGGCCTCGCCGACCTTGAGGTGTACATTTTTGACACGAGCGGCCTGACATTCGGTGGCTTTCGCTTTAAGCGCATCTACCATGCTTTCCGCGATAGACAATTCGTGCATGTTCACCAGCCTCTCTACTGATGAATGATCTTACATGGAGCGTAAGCGCCGATACCGTCGAATATCGGGTAGTAGCAACGCTGTGGCGATAAACGCAAGAATGACGAGTACGATGATTACGATCAGTAACACTGTTAACCAGCTCATCATTCCGTTCCTTTCCCTGCACTAATGGCAGCCTGCTCGTGTCAAAAACGTTCAAACATGCACTACATTTGCATCATCCGCTGATAGCGCCGGATGTCCGGCATTAACTGCCGGATCAGCCATGCCGCGAAGAGGACACCTATCACGAAGAGCAAGAATTTAAACATGGTTGTTTTCCTTTCCGAGAGAGCGTGAAGCATCACACTCCTATAGTAAGCAATTGGTCAACGAGTTTGTCAATCAATTGGACGGCTTCATTGATGGCGGCCTGTACCGGTTCACTCAGGCCCATCTGCATCTCTTCGTTAGCTTCCGAGGCGCTGCTGGAAGGTTCGCAGCCGACAAGCAGCGTGCGAATGGGGGGTGCGCCCAGCGTTCTGGCAAGGGCGAGAACCTTTACCGGGTCCATGCTGTGACCATCTATTACTATGCGACTGATGTGGATACCTTGCCCCGGCTGTATGGCCGCTACATCCGGTTCGATGAGGTATAGTGTGCCGGGTTTACCTCCACGTGGCACAGCATCAACCATGATGAGCGCGTCATAGTTATTATCGAGCAAGGTATAGGCCAGTTCGATACCGCGAATACCGAAATCAACGACCTGGACAGATGGTGGATAGCGCCGTTCCGTTCTGTTTGCCAGGCGGCGGGCCACCTCAACCCCGAAAGCATCATCACCCAGAAAGATGTTGCCGATGCACGCGATCAGGATGCGCGGGGGGAGCGATGTCTGTGGATTATCACTCATAGTTCCCTCCGTGCTGCTGTTGAGCTATCGTCCAGCGGTTCCACCTCTTGCGGGAAAAAATAGAAACGGTGTGCAGGCAAAATACGCTCATCCCATTGCTCGCGGCCAGGGTCGTCATCTACTGTGACGACCAGATAGAGGCGGTTCTCGAAATCTTGCTGAATGGCTTCGACACGCGCCGTCTTGCCTGCCAGCAGCATATCGAAGGCGTCGGCCCGCACCTGCGGATGGAGCCGGACGCGACTACCTGCCTTCACCTCCTGTCCATCAATCATGATTGAGACCGGGGGCGGATAATCCTCGCCCGAATAGGCCCTGTTGGTCGTGTTATCGGTTATAAAGGAAGGAACTTCTGCCTGCCGGAAGCTATTGAAGGTTGGGATAGAGGTATCTGCCTGCATGCTGGTATGAAAGTTGCGGATCGTGCCGTGCAGTTGTTTGAGTTGTTCTGGCGTCAGCGCCTCTACCCGTTCCAATAGTTCACGAGCGCGTTGATCGCCGCGTCGTATCTCCTCCTTTTCTTCATCGGATAACGTCATAATACGCAAAATCAGGATTTCATCGATCTCTGTACCATCAAAGAGCGGGCCGGGGCTTTCTGGCGCGATCTGAGGATAGTCGTAGAGAATAATCGGCGATGAGAGCATGCTATCCCGTTCACCCTCGTTGCCGACCAGCACCGGCCATGTCTGGTGGTTCTGGCATGTCTGGGCGGCTTCCCGCAAGGCTTCAGGAGGGTCCATCAGCGAGATGAAGCTACCCTCATGTACTTGCAGGATGGTATGGGTAGAAACGAAGCTGTGACGCATGACTGTGTACTGGCTGGCTAGCGAATTGGTGTGCGGCGTGCGATTCTCGATGCGAATGCGCAGTTTATACAGGTCTGGCCCGACCACCTCGGCGGCGATGCTGACCATACCTGTGAGCGCCTGTTGCTCACGTATCACAGTAGTAGCATCGCTACCGTCTTTCTCAACGATACGCCCGCCGGGAATGGTGATCTCGACCAGCCTGGGTTGCGCGGCCAGTTCGGCCAGGGAGAGGTTCAAGGCGACCACCTCGCGTTCGATGCCTTCCTCCCAGGGTTCGTTCGCCATGCGACTGGCGATGCTCCACTCGTGATCGTTCGTCTGCTTCGCCGTATCTTTCGTGCCCTCGGCCTGCTCTGTGGTGCGAACGAGCAGGTGCAGGAATCGCACGTAGGTGTCGAGCGTGGTCGTCAGGGAGCCTGTGACCAGGCATTCCGTTTGCATGTGCCATGGCTCAATTTCGCCGTTCGCCTGGCTGTATGCCTGTGGATAGACCACACCGAACGTCCAGCGCCGCCGATTTTTGATGGCCGTGTGTCGATATGGATAGAGAAGATAGCCCTCGTAGAGAACTGCGTTGGCTATTTCTCGCATCTGCTCTATCTTCATGGTTGCACCTCTTCACCACTTGTGTGTAGCAGGCGTAATACGGTTTCTTCCCAGGTAGGTAGCCCTTGCCTGACCTTGTACTGATAGAGTTGATCGAAGACGTTTTTTTGTAGACGTAGCCAGGTGCTGTTAGGATAGTAGCGCGCGATCATCTCCTGCCAGAGTGCGACTGGCATATTAAATGCTGCCTCCTTTGACCAGGGGATTTGCGCCACCTGAAGCTGTCCTTCTTCATTCTCATAAAAAATGGTACCGCTAAAAAGGAAATCAAGGGGGATATCGCCATCTTTAAGCGCGTAGAAATACTTTGTACTGGCGATCTCAAAGTCGTAGGTACATGGTGCTGGTAGATCGGCAATGGTGTTGTCAACGAATTGCTGGACAACCGTGTTGGTGTGCATCCAGAGTAGGGAGCGCAATGTGTCGGCCCAGCGGTCTGGCGGGCCGAAGAGTTCCAGCAGACCGATCTGCTCATCACTGCTATAGCGTCTTCGTGTTACGGCGAGACGAATCTGGCTACGCAGCATGATCGAGGAGATGCGTTCCTGGACAATTTTGTTGACAATGCTCACTTTGAATGAGAGCATTGGTGCGGCGGCAAAAGGTGGAACCTCGGCTTCAACGATTTGAAAGCTCAGGTCTGGCATTAGACGCTCCTCCCCAGTGAAGTGCTGGTTTTTGTTCGTATCTCCGCAAAAAAGGCATCGATGGCCTTCCAGACCTCTTCGCCACCGCTTAGCCCGCGCCAGAGGGTGCGAATCAAGCCGACAAGCTGGTAGCAGGCGTCGATGGGCACAATAGTATACTCGTGTGTGCCACGCAGACGATTGACTAGCAGCGCCTCTACATCGGGTTGCAGTGTGCGCAGGGCGGTATTGCTTTCCACGAAAGTCTGCCAGCACTCCAGGTTAAGCAGCGATTCCGTTGCACCCGCCGGGCTGGGATAGAAGGCCACGGCGCGCCCGGCCTCACTATTGTAGAAGATATAGGCCATGCCTACTGGAATCATCAGTTCGTCCCATCGTTCATCGATCACCTGACTGTCCGTCAGGGAAAGATAGCGTGTTGGAATAACGCGATACTTGTTGCCTTTGTGGCTTTCGCCGCCCTCACGTCCGAAGAGCAAAGAACAGGCGTTACAGGCGCAGACAACGGTATGGTCTGGCAATGCCAGCAGGTGACGATGCTGCTCTGGTATCACGGTGTTGCAAAACTCGCAGTGTTCCAGCACCAGGCGCGGTGGCTCCTGTTTGCGCGCAAAGCGGCTGAGCGCTCCGATGGGAGCCATGTTGCGCGGGCTATCGTTCTGGTTTGAAAAGGACGCGGCCATGCTATTTTACCTCATCTCGTGGACGCGATAGAATTCTGTTGCCGTTTGCGCGGCACGAACGTGACCGGCATCGCCTGCCCACCTGAACGAGCTGGTTCAACAACGCCCTCGACCTTGAGATCGTCCAGGTCCGGCGCGACGCGGTAAATGGCCTCCTCGATGCGCTGCTTGAGGGTGAGCGTTGAGGCAGCGCAGCCATTGCAACTGCCTTCAAGGCGCAGGTAGGCTACACCGTCCTCGACCCGCAACAGCTCTACGTTGCCGCCATGTGATTGCAGATAGGGCCGTACCTCTTGCAGCGCCTGCGTAATGCGCTCCTCAAGCGAAGTTGGATGCAATCCATGCAGCAATAAGAGCGAGCTAATCAAATCGTCGTTGGCCAGGGAAGCAAGTAGCATCTGACCGCTCTCGGCCTGCGTTGCCAGTGCGAGGATGCGGGCCAGGGCCTCTCCATACATATCCAGCAATGCCTGAAGTAGCTCTTCAGTGGTGGCGCGGGCCTGGGGATCGGGGAACTGAGAGACGGCCTGAATCAGTGCCTCAATACGTTCAGCCCGTTGCTGATGTTCCTGTAAATCTTGCTGCATAAACGCATCCCTCCCTCATCAGGCTATGATACAACAAAATAAACTAGATATCTCGTAGAGACGGGATTGATCCAATTGCACCAGAGGCTTATGTAACCAGGCCGGGTCAATATTGCCTGGAATCCTGTTCCCCCATGTTATGGAACGGATTGGTCGTCGGACGAGATCGATCCCGTTCCTACGAGATTCTATTGTGAAAGTCCTTAACCTGTTCCTACGGACGAGGTAAATCGATCCCTAGATGCCGAGTGTGCGAATAGCCTGCACGACCTCGTCGGCTCCTTGTGCGCGCCGTTCGTCGTAAACTGACAGTGTTGCGGGTGCCTGCTCGTCGGTGCTGTCCTTGAGCGGCGGCATGCGCAGGTAGTTGATGAGAACGGCTGTGCCCTCTGCTGCCAGCGCCTTCGCCGTAGCAGCGCCGATGCCGTGATTGGCCCCTGTAATCAAGGCAACTTTGCCCTGTAATCCTGTCTGTACCATGATTGTGCCAGCCTTTCTTGAGATCAAGCAGCAAGTGATAAGAGTAAAGGTGAAATGTATTGCAGAGCAGATTGGTAGATCTGATCGATAGTACAGGAAGAGCGACATGCAGACACAAGCTTATTGCATAAAAAAATGCCGGTTGAACCGCTAAGGGGAAGGGCAAAAAGCGGAACAGGAGGGACATCGACATGCAGTAAGCTTGCGCAAAGCATTTCATCTGTACTCCAGTACAGACTACCGGAACTCACGAGCGTGAGCTATCTTATCTGCTGTGCGTGCGAGCTTTACTGCCTGCCGTTTGTACCACCCATGAGCGTTGTGTACTCCTTACGGTTCGTTAAGCGAGGTGCGAAAAAGGATACGAAGCAAGTATAGAGTGTGCTGGCTGAAATGTCAAATCTTTTTGCGGCTGAGATTATTAATTGGAGTGTGCTTGATTTTTTCAGGATCACCTCGTATTTTTTCAGGGCTATCTCGTATTTTATAGGGAAGTGTTATGATTGACTACCAGGGAGGGGTACTTATGAATGATCTCGAAGCACCTGTGACAGAAGTAACCGTCTATGCCGACCGCGCCCTTGTCACTCGTAGCGGTCGCATGCACCTCGAAGCCGGGGAACACGAACTGCGCGTCAACGATCTGCCCAAGTTTATCCGCGATTCTCTGCGCGCAGCGGGACGAGGCCCGCGAGGAACACGCATCCTCAATGTCGATGTTACGACGGCTTTCCATAGTCGCCCGCCTGAACGCGAGATGCAGCAACTCCAGGATCAGCTAGACCAGTTGATCCAGCAAAAACAATTGTTGGAAGCTCGTCAAGCTGCGTTAAATGATCGGCGTCAGTGGCTGCGTGCCCTCGGTGAGCAATCCAGGGACTTTGCAAAGGGGCTGGCTCAGGGACAGATGAAGCCCCAGGATTGTGCCGATTTCTTTCGCTTCGCCGCCGAACAGGCCCTGCAAGATGCTGAAGCGGCCCAGGCTTTAGAGCTTGAGTTGAAGCAAGTGCAGCAGGAGATTGACGCCAAAAAACGTGAGCTTGCGCGTAAACAGGGCCGCGCCCAACCCGACCGTCTGGCCGCCATCGTTACGGTCGAGCTACCGGAAGCAGGAGATGTCGAGCTGGAACTATCCTACCTGGTCATGGGTGCCTCCTGGCATCCACAGTACGATGTGCGTGTGCAGATGGCCGACGATGACAGCAAGGGAGAAGTTGAACTGACCTATACCGGTGTGGTGCAGCAATCTACTGGTGAGGCGTGGGAGCATGTGCTGCTTTCGCTTTCTACCGCTCGCCCAAGTCTGGCCGCCATCTTACCAGAGCTTGAACCCTGGTATTTGAATGTCTATGCTCCGGTGCCTCCTGCTCCTGTGGCGGCTGCACAAGCGGCCAGGGGAGTACAACCTTTTGCATTACCTCACCAGTCAGTTGCGATGCCAGCTTCTGTTCCTCCCCCCTCTTTTGATGCTACCGTTATGGGAGCGCCTGTCTCGGCCATGTCCGAAGCGGCAAGCGTTGCTACGGCTACTGTGGAACAAACGGGCACAGCGCTTGTCTTCCGCGTTGGTCGCTCCGTCGATATTCCATCGGATAATTCACCGCATAAGACCACTATTGCGCGTGACCGTCTACCCTGTACTTTCGATTACGTGAGTGCCCCGGCCATCGAGGGGAGCGTCCACCTGCGTGCCGCCATCGTCAATACCACTGAGCGCGTGCTGCTGAACGGTGACGCGAGCATTTTCTTGAGTGGCGAGTATGTTGGCACCACGAAGATCAAGACGATATCCCCTTCTGAAACATTCAAGATATTCCTGGGTCTCGATGACGGCATTAAGGTGAAGCGCGAACTGGTCGAACGCAGTGTTGACAAGGGTAGCGTCTTACAAAGTGGTGTGCGCCGTATCACCTACGCCTATCGCATCACTGTCCATAACTATGCTCATTCAACCAGAAATATCGTGATCCGTGATCGCTTACCGGTTTCGCAGCATGAGAAGGTCAAGGTCAAAATCCAGCACATTCAACCCCAGCCCAGAGATCACACCAGGTTGGAACTCGTCGTCTGGCAGTTTGCTCTCGTGCCCGATGCCGAACAAAAGATTGAATACCAGTTCGTGGTGGAGCATCCGCAAGATATGAAGGTGATAGGACTGCCGTAGGATAGGCCAGGGTTCTCCTCGCGCAGTGCAGTCACAAGATGCCATCGAACATAAGCTAGTGTAAGGCATGCCTGGCTGCAAGCACGACTATTCTTCAGTTGTCGTATAATGAACCAGAACTTTCACAGGATGAATGATACCGCGACTCATCTGCTCAAACGTATCGATCAGGTGATTCGCGGTGATTTCATAGTCAAATAGTTTTACAAGCAGGTGGCCTTGCTCTGGTACCACATGATTGAAGAACCAGTGGGCGTGCTGTTGATAGTCAAGGCCATCGCTTGAGGCGATGATGGTTAGTTCCTTTTCGTGGAAGGCTGGTGCGAGCGTGAGCGGTTCGCTATTGCCATCGGAGAGGACACAGAGTCGTCCGTGCGCGTTTAACTTTTCCTGTAGCAACTGGAAAGCACTGTTGTAACTTGAACATTCAAAGCCTACAGGATAGTGCGTTGCATCTTCTTGTGCTTCTGTGGGAGTCAGGACTCTTCGCGCACCAAAAAGTGTTGCTAGCTCGCGTCGCTGTGCCCCTGGCTCAACGATATCAACGTCCAGTATGGCTCTGGCTTTCAGCATTGAAAGTGTCAACAGGCCAATCGCGCCTGCACCGGTAATGAGGATTGCTTCATCTGACCGAGGTGCAAGCTTGCCAATACCTTTGCTGACGTCACAGGTGAGAATGCTTAGAAGAGCTAGTGCATCCGAGATATGCTCTGGTATGGCAATGGCTCTGGCGGCAGGTGCAATGGAGTGAGTGCGGTGCCCGTAAAAGGACACGATACGCGCTCCGACGTGAAGCTGTGGGTGTGATACAGCTTCGCCTATTGTCAGAATGATACCAACGCTTTCGCAGCCCGTCATGCGCGGGAAATGGGCCGCGTGACGGCCTCGATAGGTGCCACGATATTCTGCCAGTTCCGCGCCAATACTGATGGCACCGGTCGTGGTCTGCACGAGAAGCTCGTCGGACTGCGGTGCAGGCAGCGTCTCTGTGTGCCATTGAAGTTGCCGGGGTGCAGTAAGAAGCAATGAGCGGGTCTGCACTCGTGTGTCCTTTAGCTTAGCTTAGAAGGAATGCTCGCAATGCCTGATAGGTCTCTTCGGGAGCTTCTTCCGGCAAGAAGTGGCCGCAAGGGAGGGCCTGTCCGCTGACCTGCTCGGCCCGTTCGCGCCACACGGATAGCACATCGTACTTGCGCCCGACGAAGCCGCGCTCGCCCCAGAGAACGAGGAGCGGACAGCGCATCTTTTGCTGCATGTCCTCTTCATCGTGTTGCAGGTCAATGGTGGCAGAAGCGCGGTAATCCTCGCAGGTGGCATGGATAGTGGCCGGGTCGCTAAAACAACGGATATACTCCTCGACTACCTGTGGATGGAAAACATCGGGCGTGCCGCTCCAGCGTTTGAGAGCCGTTTCGACGAAGTAGTCAGGAGCATTTTCCAGCAGCTTCTCCGGCAAGTCATAGGGCTGAATCAGGAAAAACCAGTGAAAGTAGACGGTGGCGAAGAGGCGGTCTGCCGTCTGATACATCATGTAGGTGGGTGCAATATCGAGCAGCGCCAGCTTCTGCACGCTTTGTGGATGGTCGAGCGTCATGCGATGAGCGACGCGCGCGCCGCGATCATGGCCCACGACGAAAAATTTGTTATAGCCGAGTTGAGCCATCACGTCGATCATGTCCTGAGCCATCGCGCGTTTAGAGTAGGTACTGTGGTCATCTTTGCCGAAGGGCTTGGAGCTATCGCCATAGCCACGCAGGTCGGGCGCAACGACGGTGAATTCCTGTGCGAAGCGCGATGCAACAGCGTGCCACATCAGATGTGTTTCAGGATAGCCATGTAGCAGCAGGAGGGGAGGGCCATCGCCGCCTTTTGCCAGGTGGATGGTGACTTCATTTGTTGCAATGTCCATTGTCGTGAAATGGTCGAACACTTGAAAACCTCCTCATCCTGCTGCGCAGGGCGTTGGTTTAGAGCTTGCAGGCCGTTGTATCGGCGGCTCGCTGTGCCCACAACTGTTGGGCGCGTCTCTGTTCGTGTGCAAGAGCCTGTGACCAGTGGCCTTGCTGTATCTCAACGTGTTGTACACTCAGTTTGATAGCCCGTTTGGCACCTGCTAGCAATTGTACCATGTCTACAGGCACCTCGGCTATATCCATGACCTCAGCGTGTCCAGAAATACAGACGACGCACTGCTGCGTATAATCGGGGATGAGCAGAGTCGCAACCCCGGTCTCCAGGATGTTGCCAATGGCTTCAAAGGCACCATTGCCTTCATAATCTGGCAGTAGTACGATACCGCTGGAGGCACCAGGGTAGGGAGGAAGCGAGACAAGAAAACCAGGTGCCCCGCCTCGATGGTTGATGGCGCATTGTCCCTCCTGACTAACGGTGCAGAGGAAGCAGAGGCTTTGCCGCTGAATAAAATGGTGGATGGCCGGTGTAAGAAGCGTTTGTGCCTCTTGAGACCGCAGTTTAGCACTAACTGTTGAGCTGTTGGCCGGTACTGTCAATCCTGGAACATGGGTTTTGATGTATTTGGCGCAGTGAAAGAAGGCTTCATGAACACTGAGCTGGAGGGTCGTTGCATGGCGTGTCTGTAGAAAGGAGAAGAGACCGCGTCTACCGGGGAGAAGATGAGCCGGGCCTTGCACGCAAAGGCGCTCCCGTGTGGCGTGTGAGATAAAGAAGAGTCCCAGCCGTGTCTCCTGCCCTTCTCGTAATTGTTGATCGAGTGCGCTGATGAGGCAAGAGGCCGCAGCTTGTTGGTCGAGGTGGAGGAGGCAGGTATGTGAGTCGGGAGCATGAGCGAAGCCAGGCAGTCCGAAAGTCAGTGTACCGCAGAGTTCGTGCTGTAAACCGGGGCCAGCAATAACGCAAAGGGTCTGCTGGGCAATAAAGTGTTGCATTGGCTCGGTCAGAACGCTGGTTTTTTTCTTGTCAAAAGCTGCACCACTGTCATGAGTGTTCCAGCGCGTCCGTGCCCATTGTCTACCTGTAGATGTTACTATTGAGAGCTTCATGGGCTACCTTTCTATTCTCCAAAGTATTCTGATGGCCTGCTGATTAGATTACAGGAGAATCGCGTATATAAGATACTCTTCCTTTACAAAGAGGTACTTTTATCCTATACAAGCACAGCAATTAGCTTGTCAAAAGCGAACATTCGTGCTATTCTCGCACTAACACTGTCATTGGCCCTTAGTTATGACGGAAAATGAATGATATGAAGCAAGAGGATAGCGGCGAAATCCCGCAAAGGGGAACACTTTTGCGTCGCGCTCACGCTCTGTTGGAGAGCCGGGGTGAGGCAACGCCGGAGTCGCTGCTGATACAGTATCTTTTTGGAGCCGGGGATAAGCCACAACCCTTCTGGACGCTGCTGCTGCGACAAACGCTAAACAGCTCTGCATTATTTGAAAGTACAGGCGAAACTGGTGGGGGTGGTGAACAACTCTGGGCGTTGAAACAATGGCGCAACACGCGACAATTGCTGACTGACGTGGAGTTTGTGGTGCTGGATACCGAGACGACGGGCTTGCGTCCGGGGCCGGACCGCGTGATCGAGATTGCCGGCGTGCTAGTGCGTGGCGGCGAGATCAGGGACACCTTTCAGAGCCTGATCAATCCAGAGCGCCGCATTCCTCTCTTTATTAGCCAGTTTACCGGCATTTCGCAAGAGATGGTCAGCAGTGCGCCAACAGCGAAAGAGGTGTTGCCCTTATTTCTGGACTTTATCGATGGCACGACGGTAGTCGGGCATAACATCGGTTTCGATGCGGGTTTTTTGTCGTATGAGGCAAAGTTGCTAGGCACGACCTTTCCTCTTGACGGGTTGGATACCATTCCACTGGCGCGGCGTTTCCTGCCTGATCTCAAACGTTTCAAGCTAGAGTTGGTAGCAGAGCATCTCGGTATTCCGACGAAGAACAGGCATCGCGCCCTGGGCGATGCCGAAGTGACCGCACAGGTCTTCTTGCGTATCCTCGAAAGAGCGCAGCAGGAGGGCATCCTGACGCTCGAACATCTGCGAAAACGCCTGCTGCTACCGGTGGCCTGGAGTGGCGATATTGAGCAGGCGACCGTTGCCGGTGGCAGAAAACGCGCCGGCGGCGTGGATGGCAAACTGGCGGACGCGACCATCATGACCCGCCCGACGGGTAGCCTGTTTCTCAATCCTGCCTGGCGGCGCGATTTTCCTGCCCGCCCTGGCGTCTATTTGATGAAGGATGCCTCTGGACAGGTGATCTATGTCGGCAAGGCCAGGTGCTTGAAAGATCGCCTGGCCTCGTATTATAATCAGCCGCTGGGCTATACGCGCAAAATGGACGGGCTGTTGCAGAACGTCAAGGAGATTGAAACGCGCGTATTGGGATCAGAGTTGGAGGCGCTCTTGGTTGAGTCGCAACTGATCAAAGAATTGCAACCAGTTTATAATGTGCAGTTGCGCAACTATGAACTGTATCCTTTTATCAAGATTGATGTACAGCACCCCTTTCCCCGCGTCTATGCCACGCGCGAGGTTACAGGTGATGGTGCGCGTTATTTCGGCCCCTTCCGCAGTCGTCGCATCGTCGATCTGACGATTGAACTGGTGCAGAAGGTTTTTCCCATTCGCACCTGCACACGTTCGCTGCCCCCGCAGGCTAAGCCCTCGCAACCCTGTCTGCGTCTGCATCTCGGTCGCTGTCCCGCACCCTGTCTCGGTACCGCCGACGCTGAGGCGTATCGCAAGATGATTGAGGAGGTGTGCGCCTTTCTAGGCGGTGAGCGTGAAGACCTGATGGCTCGTCTGCGTCGCCAGATGTACGAGGCCGCGCAACAACTGAATTTCGAGCGTGCCGCCTGGTTCCGCGATGTCATTCGCAGCGCTGACGAGGTATTGATTGGTCAGCAACTGATTACCGGCGCGGTCGAGTCAAATAACCTGCTAATTGTCTACCCTTCGGCCTACGAGGGCTGCAACGAACTGTTCCTGATTCGACATGGACGCTTAGTGGAGCAGTGTTCTGTAGCACATGAGGTGAGGCAGATGCGTCGCGCGGTCTATGAATTGCTCGCAAAAGCGGCGGCATTGGGTGAGCCGCCGAGCATTGTGGGCAAGGCAGAGGTCGATCAGATCAACATTATCAGTCGCTGGATTCACCGCCATAGCGATGATCGTGCCTTCTTCCCTTTTCAGCAAGCGCTCACCGATGAAAGAGCCGCCCAACGCTTCTTTGACCATCTCTGGCAAGAGGTTGACGCGATCCGTTCCTTGCCATTTGATCTAAGCGAAGGCGAGGTGGATGAGTGCGACGAAGCGTAGGCGGCAAAGCCCCTGACCTTCCTATTCTTTGCGTCGTAGTAGTCCAGATACGCTATAATAGAGACGTTTTATAGTATGGGTGTGAAGTATCATGCCCATCGTGTTAATCGGCATCATAGAGAGGGCGACCATGTTATTATCTGACAAGCGTATTCTGGAGGAGTTGAAGCGCGGCAATATTGTGATTGAGCCGTTCGATGAACGTCACCTGGGGACGAATTCGTATGATTGCCGTCTGGGCGAATGGTATTTTCAGGGCGATGCCAATGTTGAGGTGATGCACCTGGATGATCCTGAAGAGATTCGTCGTTATTGGGGGCAGCCGCGACGGGCGCATAATACGATCTCGATACGCCCCGGCACGACTATTCTGGCGCATACGCAGGAGATCATCGGCGGGCACAATGGCTACTTAGGCAAGATGTACGCGCGTAGCACGGTGGCACGTTCGGGCCTCTCGGTCTGTCGTTGCGCTGGTGTTGGTGATGTCGGCTATATTAGCCGCTGGACAATGGAAATTAGCAATCATACGCAAACAACCATTGTCGTGCCGGTTGGCTTCCGCATCTGCCAGATCACCTTTGAGTATGTGGGCGAGACGCTGAAGGAATACAAAGGCAAGTACGGCAAGAAGCTCGATTGGACGCCGGAAGATATGCTGCCCAAACCGTATTTCGACTGGGATTACGATTTTTACCGCACCGACCGCGTGCGCAATGGCATCAAGAGCGAACAAGATTAGCAAGAGATGGAGTAGTATGGGTAGAGGACGCCTGATTTCATTTGAGGGTCTGGATGGTGCGGGTAAGACGACGCAGATGCATCTGCTAGAGCAATGGTTTATTGCACGGGCATTTCCCTATAGACGCACGCGCGAGCCAGGAGGAACGCCGCTTGGCAACGAGATTCGCCAGCTATTGCTTCACCGACCCGATCTAGAGATAACACCATTAGCCGAGGCGTTTTTATTTCAAGCGGACCGCGCGCAGCATTTCGCTAAGCTTGTACTGCCATCTCTTGCTGCTGGTATCCACGTCATTACAGATCGTTGCTTCGATTCTAGCGTTGCCTATCAAGGAGTTGCGCGCGATGTTGGCGCAGAATTAGTAGAACAACTCTCTCTGGTTGCCATGCAAGGCTACGTGCCTGATCTGACCATCCTGCTCGATCTCGACCCTGTACTGGTGCAGCAACGCACGCTTGAGAAGCGCTATGACGATGACACACGCGAGGAGCAAACCCGTTTTGATAAAGAGCGGGAAGAGTTTCATCACCGTTTACGTCAGGCATTCCTGGCGTTGGCGCATAAGCACCCTGAGCGTATAAAGATCATTGATGCCCTGAAAGCGCCGGAACAGATACATCGAGAAATCATTGCATTAGTGGAAGCCTTGTTAGTGTAGAGACTGATTTATCGTCTCCGTGTGGGCGGCGTCGGTTCCATTGGAAGACATTCGGCGTGTAGACGTGGTAAACGTGTTCCTATGGCGGAAATCTCTTTTCCCAATGCGGGTGTCGATTTATCCCGTTTTTAGAGTAGTTCCAGACGTTGTTTGCGTTTTTGCGCATCAAAATAGGTTGGATCAAGCTCCAGGGCGCGATTGACTGCTGCTAATGCCTCGTCTTTTTTGCCCAGAATGCCCAATACCCAGGCTTTACCGTCCCAGGCCGGAACGTAGTATGGGTTGAGCGCCAGGGCATGTTCGAAGTCTTGCAGCGCCTCTTCATAGCGAGCTAGCATGGCGAAACAGGTACCACGAATATACCATCCCTGCGCATTGGTAGCGTCTAAGGCGACAGCTCGCTCGGCTGCATGGAGCGCCTCGTGATAGCGGATAGCGTTCGAGAGGCGCTGGCTGTAGTCGCGCCAGAAAGCCGCCTGTTGCTGCTGTTGAACCTCGCCCATTATGATCCTTTCGTGGGATGAAAGAAACTGCTGCTTATTGCTCTATCAGTCTATTCACTATTTTACAGCTTTTGCGAATATTTGGAAAGCCCTGTGCAGGCTGGAATTGCGAAATTTGTGGCTGCCAATAGTGGCTTCTGTCGGCAAAACTGTGAATTGCAAATTCAAAGGTACTGTTTTCTAGCAATTTACCCCTCGCTCGTGCGATAATAAGCGAAGGCTCTGTTCAGGCTCTTCTTTTGCTTGTAACTGTATGCTGTGCATGCTATACTTGCAACAATCAGGGAGAACTGGCTAGTTATCAGGAAGCAGGGGCTATTTTCGATGGAATCTCGGAACCTCTCTCAACCGACCGGGACTTCACCGGGTTTGAGAGGCCAGGGGGGTAATGAGGCGCAGATAGAGCGACTCTCAGTGAATGAACTGGCTCGGTGCTGTGCAGAAGAAACGAATAAGTTTCTCAAGCAAAATGTCTCGAATGACCGCTATTGCCTTGAGCTGTTTCGGCGTGCCATTGTGAAACGCGATGAGGATGCCTGGGCCTGCATCTACCAGCAGTATGCGCCGCTGGTCTTAACCTGGGTCACGCAACATCAAAGCGCTGCCACAGTCTTGGGACAGGATGGTAGTGGACCACTTGTCAACGCGGCGTTCGCGAAGTTCTCTCAGGCTCTCACTCCCGCCAAGATGCAGAATTTTGATTCGCTGGCTGCTATATTGAAATATTTGAAGATGTGTGTGCATAGTGTTGTCGCCGACGAGGTGCGGGCACGGCAGGCGCGCCAGTACGAAGAGACGCTGGAGTTGATGGAACACGAACCTGCCTCCGATGATCCTGCCGATGATGTCGTTGCCAGTATTTCAGCTCAAAGCTTGTGGCAGGTGATTCAAGAGGAACTCAATAGCGAAGACGAACGGGTACTCATTTATCTTGCATACGTTCAGGGTATGAAGCCCAGTGAGATCAGCAATCAACATCGCAAACTTTTTCCCACCGTTGATGATGTCTATCGCATCAAACGCAACGTGCTGGAGCGTCTACGCCGCAATCGGCGTTTGCAGATGATCTTTCGGCACCGGTATCCATAGAAGATCAGGACAAATAGTATACAGGTAGGCGAGCCAGGAGCAACGCGAAACGGCTCCTAAACCGAAAAAGCCAGGAGATTGCGTTTATTGAGAATGAAAAGGCAGGGCAACTCTTAGTAAGGCGTCGTTGCTTGACGACCTGGGGAGAATCGGCGGCAACCGGCCCGGCATGAGGCTCTCACCCAGAGGAAGGGCTAGAGCTTCGGAGTTGTGTACGTCTCTGGTATCGTGCCAGGCACTTGAAGGGTTTGCATAACGCGAATGGTCAGGTGCTGAGAGCGATACTCAAGCAGGTGATCAGTGGTCTGGTTATGCTAAACGTGGTTGTACATCGGTGTGTAAGAAATGTCCACGTAGCGCGGTGCGTTGCCTGTCTACGTATTATCAGTGCTGAACCTGTATCCTATAATTGAAGGAAACTCTTATGGAGTGTATTGAACCAGGAGCCATTCGTGATGAGGAGCTACTTGCCTATCTAGGGGGAGAGAGGGTTCGACCGGCGGTACTCCAGCACCTGGCAAGCTGCCAGTATTGCTCGGCACAACTGGCTGCTTATCAACGAATGGATCACAGGCTAAAACAAAATCTTTACCGATGGAACTGCCCGCCGAGTCAACAGTTGGGTGAGTATCAGTTAGGCTTGCTCAGTCCGCAGGAGGCAGCAGAAGTGCAGAACCACCTGGCCTCCTGCCCGCTCTGTATGGCCGAGCTGACTGCGCTGGCAACCTTTCTTGCTAATGACCCCATGCTGGTAGAGTCGCCCATGCCCCAGGTACGTGTAGCAGTGCGCCCTGCTGGCAACAATCACCATTCGGTGCAAGAAGTGAAACGGGCTATCGATCAGGCACGTGAGCAGGTGCAGGCGGGTGTACGTCGCATCATTGCCACCCTCGTGCCGCCGCAGCCGCGTCTGGCTTTTCAGCGCGATGTGGCCTCAGAGAAGCTAGCATGGCCGCGTCGCTATGTGGCTGAAGACATGAATATCTCGTTGCAAGTAGAGAGTGAGTTGGGGCGCAAGGATGGTGTACAGTTGATCGGCTTTGTGACGCGCAAAGACGCCGCTCTGGATGCCTTCCAGGGTGTAGCGGTACGCCTTACCGCCTCGCCCCAGGCGGTGTATGCGCAGAAGATCGATGAACTGGGTAACTTTGTCTTCTCGGCCATTGCACCTGCAACCTATACGCTGGAATTAGATATGCCAGAAGGTACGGTGGTCATCGATCAATTGACTGTCACTGCGCTGGACTGAGCGAACCTGGGCAATAGTCGATAATGCGAACCGTTGCCCAGGTTACATGGTACCGATAATGACGCCCCAAGAACTGCTAGCAGCACTGCAACATCTTCCAGAGGTGCAAGGACAACAACTCCTGCAACAGCAACTTCCTCTGCTCAAAGGTGCCGACCTGGATTATCTCGTGTTTTATATCAAACGCGAGGCAGATCGCAGTTGGAATCGCGATGTGAAACTCTCCTTTCGCTACGCTGGCTACCTGCTGTTTATAGCCGATAAGACGCGGAACAAATATTATCATGCGTTGGGTTTAATGGCTCGTGGTGATGCGCTCAGACGAATGAACCGCGATCAGGAGGCGTTGCCTTTTTTGGATGCTGCTGGTGAAGAGTTTCTGGAGTTGCATGATGAGGTGAGTTGGGCACGCACGCGCATTGGGCGTGTCAGCGCCTGCCTGCGTCTGAATCGTACCACCGAGGCATTGCGCGATGCAGAGGCGGCGCGCAACATCTTCATTCGGCATGGTAAGTTCAGACGCGCGGGCCAGATAGATGTCAATGCTGCGGTCATTAACTATGAATTGGGGCAATACGATCAGGCTTTGCGCCTGTTTGATCGCGCTATTGAAGCCTATCAGCGACATGGCGAGGGTGTTGAGCTATACATTGCGCGCGCGCAGGGCAATAAGGGATTGGCGCTGGCGGCATTGGGGCGTTTCCGTGAGGCGCTGGCGCTGCATAAGCAGGCGCGCGCAACGTTTGCCGCGCAGGGTGAAAGTCAGGAAATTTCGGTGGCGCGCGAAGACCTCAATATTGCCGATAGCTATGCCGCGCAAGGCTATTATGGGCAGGCACTGCTCCTTTTTAATCAGAGTTACACGCTGTTTCTCAAACATCATATGAACGCCGAGGCGGCGGAAGTAGCGCAACAGATGTGTCTCTGCCTCATCCGCCTGAACCGCACCAGTGAAGCCTATGCGCTGGCTGACAAGACAGTGCAGTATTTCCGTTCCGCGCCGGGCAATCGCCACAACCTGGCCCGTTCGTTGATGCATCGTGCCATAGCGGCCACTCTTGAGGGTAAATGGCAAGAGGCCGATGAGATGCTGCAAGAGGCCAGCGACCTGCTAGAAGAGGCCGGACTTGTGCGCCTGGGAGCCTTAGCGCGTCTGTATCGGGCTGAACTCTACTGTGCGCAGGGACAACTGGCGGCCAGTCAGCGTGAAGCGCAATATGTCGCCGATGTGTTTGCCGAGCAAGAGGACCTACCGCAACTGGCACGTACCATGTTCCTGCAGGCTCGCATTGCTGAGAAGAGTGGCGATCAAGAAACCGCCCGCGACCTTTGCACACATGCGCTGGATATTGCGCGTGGCCAGGAGCTGCTTGACCTGGCCTATGCCTGCGAAGACTTGCTTGGCCAGCTCGCAGAGCAGCGCGGTGAACTGGACAAAGCGGCCCATTACTACGAACGTGCCATTCAGGGCATCGACGATGTGCAGAGCCGCCTGGTGTTGGATGAACGCACGAGCTTTCTGGAGGACAAAGGCGGTATCTATCAGCGCGCCATCCTGCTGGCACTGCATCAGAATCGCATCGACCAGGCCCTGACCTACGTTGAAAAGTCCAAGTCGCGTGTTTTGGGCGATTATCTCCGCAATAACATCGATATTCGTCTACGCGCGGGCGATAAGGCGGGAGAAGCGATTCTGGAAGACCTGTCACGTCTACGCGAGGAGCAAGCCTGGTTTAGCTCAATCGTGCATGGCACAGAGGATGAGATAAACCTGAGCGATACCGCCGTAAGGCGTATTGTGGCCGTTGGCCCGGCCTATGCGAAGCAGGAGCTACAAAAACGCGAGCAGCAGATTGAACGTTTGCTAGAGCAGATGCAGTTGCGCGCGGTCGGCGATCTGGTGGCGCGGCAACGCTCGCGCTGGACGCAAAATAGCCCGCAAGAGCTACTGCCCAGCCTGGATGACGCCACGCTTATGCTCGAATATTATCTCTCTGCGCAGGACATCTATATCTTTCAGGTGACACGCGCAGGCGTGGAGATGCATACGCTGACAGGCGCAATACCTCAATTGGAACGTCTCTTTTCCCTCTGGCGCGCCAACCTGGATATGGCTTCACAGGCCGCCGGTTTGGCCGAGCGCGCGCAAGCCTTCTTTAGCTTGCAGGAGAACTGTCTGGGACTCTTGCAACGCCTCTATGATCTCTTGCTGGGGCCGGTGGCACCGTTGCTCTCTTCTTATAGCCATATGATTGTGGTGCCCTATGGCCTGCTGCATTACCTGCCCTTCCACTGCCTCTTCGATGGCGTGCAGTTCGTGGTGGAACAGCATGATCTTTCATACCTGCCTGCGATGTCGCTGCTGGATGTCTGTCGTCAGCGTGGGCAACGTATCAGGGAGAAGCAGGTACCGCTGAGCCAATCGCTGGTGCTGGGCCTGGCGGATGGCGGCAAGCTGGCCTTTGCTGTGCGCGAAGCTGAGGCGGTGGCGCGTCAACTGGGTGTTGAGCCGGTGTTGGATGATGAGGCGACTACCACCTGTCTCTGGCAGCGGGGGGCGCGTAGTCCCATTGTGCATATCGCGGCACATGGCCTCTTCCGCCTGGATGCGCCCAACTTCTCGTTTATCAAACTGGCTGATCGCTCTCTCAACGCTATTGAGGTCTTCAATCTCGATCTCTCTTCTTGCTCCCTGGTCACGCTCAGCGCCTGTGAGACGGGGCGCGGCGCAGTACGCGGCGTCGATGAAGTGATCGGCCTGGGACGCGGTTTCCTCTACGCGGGTGCAGCTTCGCTGTTGCCCACGCTCTGGAAAGTTGATGATGCCAGCAGCGCCGAACTGATGGAGGTCTTCTATCAATTTCTGCTCAGCCATCACGGCAAAGCCTCTGCGCTGGCCCAGGCCCAACGCGCCTTTCTGGAGCGCGCTCGCACCTCTATCCGCCCCTATCGCATTCACCCCTACTTCTGGGGCGCGTTTCATTTGATCGGCGATTATGGGGAAGTGTAGGAAACAGTCGGTAGCTTTGCTTCTGCATTGGATTGCTCAGGAATTGACGAGTGTTTGTCATGGTTTGCACGCCAAAAATTCTCTATGCTTGATCTGGGGAAAGGTGGCTCCTTCGTTAACTATTTCGATCTATGCTGTAGTTGTGGTAATATATACCAAACGATCTGTTAATTAAGAACTCTTTCCCAGTATGGGATGAGGAGTATGCAGCTATGGCTCAAGTGCATCAGGTGCTAAGGAATGAGCGTATCAGGCTGTCCCTCTCTCAGGAGGAGCTTGCAGAGCGTATCGGGACAACACCTTCAAATGTAAGTCGGTGGGAACGAGGCATTACATCCCCTACGCCTTATTTCCGCCGGAAGCTATGTGATCTTTTTCAGTTGCAGCCGGAAGAACTATTTCAGAATACTTCTGTGCCTGCTGCGGTGATTACCGATGATATTTTTCAGTTCAATACTGATCTGAGGAGCAGCGGTGAGTGCTATGGGCGGGTACGTGAGAAAATGACGTTGCTGAGTCGGGCCAGTCGAGGGGAAGCTACCTCGATTATTGGCCCTCGCCGTATCGGCAAAACCTGGTTGATGAAGTATCTCAAACTGATTGCCCCGCTACGCCTGGGTGGGCAGGTACGGGTTGGGTATCTAGATGCAACGACGCCCAGTTGCGCAACGATGGCAGGTTTTACCACCGAAGCGCTGAAAGCACTGGAGATCGCCACAACGGCGCAGGTCAGGCGAGAGCATGAATCGCTGGTTGCTCTTGAGCGTGCGGTGATTGATCTGCGGGCCAGAAATCAGATACCTGTTTTATGTATTGATGAATTTGAGCACTTTTGCTGCTATGATAGCCAGCGTGGTGTGATGTTAGAACATCTCAGGGCTATCAGTCAGGCCGGGCTGGGTCTGGTGGTTGCTAGTAAACGTCCGTTGACGGAGTTGGTGGAAGCCGCCGAGCGAACCAGCCCCTTTTTCAATATATGCCGCCAGATATCGCTGCATCCCTTTTCACGGCAGGAGGCGGAGAGCTTTGCACGAGATAAAGCCGCACAGGCGGGATGGAGCGAGGAAGAACGTGATTTTCTGTTGACCTACGCGCGAGAACCTGAGCGTGAGGTCTGGTATCCGCTGCGTTTGCAACTGGTTGGCTCATTATTGCAAGAGGATAAAATGCTGGCGATGCAGGAGTCACTGCATTACTATCGTCCACATCAGCAAGACTATTGGCAGGAGTTTATGGAGCGCGTGACCGAGATTTATCAAGGGGCAGTGCGCTAGATGAAGCAACTCAGAGCAATTGTGCTGACACTCTGGTGGCGGCCATTGACCTGGATTTTCTACTGCTTTTTTCAGCCGTTGCGCTTTAAGCGTGTGGTAGAGATAAACCATATGCCAACGCGCTTTATGCGGATGTGTCGGCTTGTCATCCCCCTGTTTTTCTGTGCTTTCCCCTTCGCTTTTATAACGCATAGTCTTTTTATTCTCTTGTTCCCACATATTTTTGGCGACGCAACGACCAGCATTGAGAGGCAAGCCTTTGATGAGACATGGGTGATGCTGTTGATGTTGATGATAGCTGTGCTGGTAGGGACTTTGTTCGGGATGGTGTATGGCATCGCCGGAGGGATGGCGGCCGCTTACTGGTCGGGAGCGGTAGCGTCAATTAATCTAAGCGGGCCAACGACGGTGTTACTGGTTCTTTGCCTTGTTGCCGGTGTCGCAGGACTGACGGTTGGGGTGACAATCGGTGGAGCCTCGGATGTGATGTTGCGCAGTCGAGCAGAAAACGATATTGGCAGTGCGATGGGATTGCTGCTGGGGATTCCACCCGGCATCCTGCTCGGCATCGTGGCCGGTAATTTAGGTAGCAGTGCGGTTCAATGGTGGTTGCCCGATAAAAACATCTATCGAGGGATAGTGGCCAGCGTGGGGTCAGCGATTTTGGGATCGATACTGGCCATTCTCTTTATCGCGGCGTTCCAGAGCGTCTTGCGAGGAAGTGTGCGCGGGCAGCAATTCCGCCCCGGCATCGAGCGGGGATTGCGGGTTGGTACGATTGTTTGTCTGGTTGCCAGCATTATCGTCAGTCTCACCCTCGGAACAGCACTTGGCAATGATATTCGTGCTACTTTTATCACCGGTTTGACGTACATCGGATCAAAATTACTTGTAGCACCGGTATTCTTCGTTGCTTATATGCTAGGATATTATCGCTTACCGCTTTATCCTGTCAGTGTTGTTTCGTCGTTGCTCACCTATCTTGTAAGCAGGAAACATCCAGAGCGCGTTTTCTCTGCTCTGCGTCACTCATCGCTCTATTGGGATGAATGTGTCTTCCTGCCCCTTTTGGGACTCAAACGAACCCTCTATCTAGCGCTAGAGCAAGATCAGCAGCAGATAATAGACTGTATTGCCTTTATCGTAACGGAACGTATCACACAAATCAATGCAGCGCGTGAAGTTGCTACGGAGATGGCGTTACGCGATCTGGAGGGTCGCAGTACGCTGGCGCAGATCGCGCAGGCATCGGCCCGTTTGGCGGAGATACTACCGCAAGAGGCACGTTTGATCGACCCTTTGTGGGCGACTCCTTTTGCGCGTTTTGAGGATGCCAGCCGAGAGGCGGCCCGTTATGGAACGCTCTTGAGTCGGCAAGCAAAAAAGGATGCGTTGGATGAGATGTTGCTCAATCTGAAGCGGGTGCCCAGTCGCGTGTTTCACGATCAAAAGCTCGATGAACGCCTGCGAAAAATTGCGCAGCAATGGACGGCGGCGGCTCAGCAAGAGTTAGAACGGATTGCTCTGGCACAGGAAGAATTTGGTTTCATCGAGAATCCTTATATCTCTGGTGCAGCTCTCAAGACGCGCAGTCAGCAGTTTGTCGGTCGCCAGGACCTGGTGCGACGCCTTGAACATGCCCTGCGCAGGGGCGTAGACCGCCCCTGCTTTTTCCTGACTGGCGAGCGGCGCATGGGAAAAACGAGTGTTTTGAATCAGTTACCGATTCTTCTCGGTACGCGCTATGTCACACTGATCTTTGATCTACAGGCACGCGGTCTCTCAGCTAATATCGCAGTGTTTCTATCGGAGATTGCGCGGGTGACATGTCAGGTATTAGAGGGACAAGGGATTCACGCTCCTGAACTGCTCTATGATATTCTGAATGAAGCACGACGAGAAAATGAGGCAATGGTCTATTATCACTTTAATCAGTGGTTGATGCAGATAGAGGCGATTCTGGAACGCGAGGATCGTATCTTACTTATTACATTTGATGAGTTTGAAAAATTTGAAGAGGCCGGTCAAGCACGTTTTCTTGATCTGCAATTGTTACTGGACTGGTTTCGGAACGTGATTCAGCATCATCCACGCCTGGCTCTGCTCTTCAGCGGCGTGAAGACGCCGGGGGAGATGGAAACATGGTGGGCGGGACACTTCGTCAATGTAAAAACTCTGCGTGTCAGCTTTCTTCATCCAACGGAGGCGCGTCGCCTGATCTTGTCGCCGGTACCTGGTTATCCTGGCGATACTATTTTCCCCCCTGCTATTGTCGATGAAATCATTCGTGTTACTGGCTGCCATCCTTTTCTCGTGCAAGCTATCTGCTCCGAACTAATTGATACGATTAACGCTGACATGCGAGCACAGGCTAGGCTTGAGGATGTTGATGTTGCTCTGGATAATGTCCTGGAAAGCTGGGGGGAGACGTATTTCCGCGATCTCTGGGAACGTACAGATCAAGAGCAACGCATATGCTTGCATGCCTTACGTTGTCTTGAGAAAGCGACTCTGGCCCAGCTTTGTGTACAATGTAATATGGAAGAACATATTATTTATAATACCTTACAGACTCTTTGTAGACGTGATCTCGTGCGCTTCGAGCATGAAGAGTACCAAATTGCCACCCCAATTCTGGCTGCCTGGTTGACCCGCTATAGCTACCCATAAACTGAGGGACCTGTTTTCTCTCTCTATTGAGCTTTGACAGCCCCATCTTTCTCCTGTGGCGAAATGCCTAGAAAATGCTCAGAAGATGTCATGGCTTGCAGCGCAAAAATACCCTACACTTAGGCATAGCTAAACCTTGATAGATAAGGGAGAAGAGAGGAGTACAGTGTATGCAGAAGCCGGAATGCTGGCAAGAGGTATCTGTTGGCAACGAGTGGAGCCATGCATTAAGCGAGAGTACTGTTTCTGCTATTCCGTCCCCATTAGATGAGCTAGATAGTGCTATGGCCCCTTTTTTCCCATCGGCAAGGGGCGAGCCATCACCGTATGATGAGCCTGCGCTAGGTGTGGATATTGCTGCGAAGGGCAAGCTGGTGATGCAGCCACAGATAGCTCCGAAACGAAGTTCCATGCGCGCGAGAAAATATGGGGGGAGTATGGGTAGTGTGGGCAGTGTACTGGCACTGATTGCCTTTTTTCTGCCCTGGTTTATTCTACAAACGGCTTGTGGAGGGGAAGTTACCGTCACACCTGCTGATAATTTCACCCTGCTACCTTTTCTTTATTTGCTAGCGACTTTTTCATGTCTATCAATAGGTATTATGGTCTTTACGAACAGAGATTTCAGGATCGGGTGTGGGATGAAACTGACTTACCTCTTTTCCTCTCTTGGAGGGCTGATTACTGTCGGGCTGATGAGTGTATTTCAACCGGGGGTTATAAAAGCTGTATTAGTAGGTTCCTGGATAGCTCTCACTGGGTTCCTGCTTGCTGCATTGGGAAGCATTGTTACTCTTTTCGACCATCAGTAGGCTGGTAGCAGGAGTTTACGAGATAGTGTAGAGATGTAGAAAGGAAAGTGGTATATGCTAGAACCACAGATACCTGATTCTCCAGGTGGAGTCAAATATTGTCATGGGTGTGGTCTGCATTGTCCGGCGAAGGATGATGTATGTCTGCGTTGTGGTTATCCATTAACTCGTTTGGCGGAACGTCAACTCCTTTTGAGTCTCATTGCAGAGTTGCGTCAATGTGCCGATGATGGGGGCGCTCAGGTTCATATTGGTTCCCTTGCCCAATTCTCGTCTGAGACTATTCGTTCTCTGCGCCGCGTGGCCACTTATGGCGGAGCGACAAGAACGGTAGCATGGTTGATTGAACACTATCGCGCGCGCCTGGATCAATTAAGTAAGCCTCAAGAGCAAGCTGCTAAGCGGGTTGAATCTGTACAGCAGGAGGAGGGAAGGCAGAATGCAAAAGATCATGTGATGATCAGTCGTTTGTTATGGTCACTGCCAGACTCTCAACCTGCTGCTGCTGAGCCGGAGGTGTTAGCTAACCGAGCGGCAATCTTACCTCCTTCATCACCTATCTCCAGACCTGAGTCGAAGCCGGGCCTGGCTGGTAGCTCGCCTGTGCCCTTACCCACACCTCGCCCTGCTGCGGCCTCTGGCCCAAAGCGGGCCGTGTCTCCTGGTATGAAGTCTCAGCCGCCGATGCCTTTACCCAGGCCACACCTCCGGTATCCGAATCTGATGAAGACCGTGAGACCACTTATTGAAGCTCCCGATAAATCTATGATGATGTTGGGAACGTTCATGCTCTTATTGGCGATTCTAGCCTTGCCATTTTTACGTCAATTCTCATTGCTTGCGGTCATTATCACCATAGTTGCGCAATTGCTTTTTGGCTCGCTGGCGGTAATCACGCGGCGTAGTCAGCGCTTTCATAATTTTTCACGCCTGTACGCCATATTTTTCACTTTTACCACTCCTATACTTGTTATCGATATCATCTCTCTTCATCGCTCTATCAATATTCCGGCGGTGATTGCAGTCGCGGCCCTCTATGCGGCTGTAACCTATGGGGCTTTTGCCCTGCATCAACGTTTCAGCCCGTTTGGCTACCTGGCGTCCATCTCGCTGATTGCTTCAGTTGTGGCCTTTACATTGACTTTGCAGCGTGGATATCAATGGGCAACCTGTGGGGTGTTGTTGCTCGCATTGTTAGGATTAGCTTCCTTGCCTACTATCGACATACCTTTGCTGCGACCGCTAAAACATCTACTGGAAACCTCCTGGGCAGTAATGCGCATGCCTATTCGCATTACGACGCTGGTGGTGGTCACTTTGAGTGCTATACTCTACGTCCCGCCAGCAATGTTTATTGTTCTCTTAGATATACTCTGGCCTGCTAATGAAAACGTATTGCTCTCTGGTCTATCCGTTTTACCTGTATTCACGACACTCCTGGTGCTGTTTATATGGCTCTGCCTTTCTGTGCAGGGAACGCACCATTCATGGAAGCATTACCTCATTCCTTTGCTCTTTCTGCTCTGGGTGCAGCTAGGATTGCATGAGATGCATTTACCGCCTATCTACTCTGGGGTTGCTCATGCGCTGGCTCTCGTGGCTGTTGCAGCTTTCTATGATACTATCGGGCGTGCGCGCTTACATCCCCTCCATCGTTATCTTCAGCCTGGTCTGTTTCTAGATAGTTTAACTCTCATGCTTGTTGTCGTGACGCCACTCCTTGCGGCTCCTCTCATACCAGTGCAGATATTTAGCACTGGCCTGACCGTCCCAACAAAATTGACCGGAGTCGCGTCTTTCCTGTCTTTTGAGATGTCTGCTGTTAATGCATTGGCGGTGTTCACGTTGCTCTTGAGTAGCTTATTGTCGATTGGAGTTATTATACGTCGCGCCAGAGTGTCGCCAGCTCTGCCGCGCGGTCGAGGAGTGACCAGCGTTGGAGCAGTTCCTGTGCTAAATTACTGGCCCTGGGGTCTTATCCTGAGTGGTATGTTAGTGATCTGGACATATGTGGCGGCAGTGGTGTGGATAGGTGTGAATCCTTTCTGGAGCCTGTTTGCGTTGACTATCGCCATAGTAATGTTAGCTGTCTTCATACGACAAAGAGCAGGCAAGGACTGGTCCTACCCTTTGGAGGTAGTAGCTTTAGGAAGTACAGCTATTACGTTATTGGTAGCACTACAATGGGGACACCTCGAACTGGCTTTATACACGCTGGCGTTGCTCTTTTACCTGGTTTTGTTATTACAAAAACGTTCTGTGTGGCTCTTCATTCCGTTTTTGCTGGCCTGTTTAGCTTTGCCTTTCCTATTGGATGCCAATGCTAATATGGTTTTCCTTGCCAGTCTGGGGTTGCCTCTAGTAGCTATGCTTGTATATCTCATGTTGCGGGAGCCGTCACGAGCATTTTTCCCATCGAAGATCGAGAAAGAACGCTTCAATACCACCTGGGAATGGGAGTGGCCCCTGGTGATGTATGCTTCACTGTGCGGGGTGATTACTGTATATAATGTAGCGAATTCATTTGTTTTGTCTCTCTCCCCCTGGATGTCTTTGCGCCTCTTGCCTTCGGTAGCACTATCGTTGATTGCTGTTGTGTGGTACGGGTGTGCTGCCGTGGCTCGTGTCAAGGCGTGGCTCTGGTTAGCGGGTGGGTTTGCGATAGGCGCGCTATGCTTCATCGGGCTACACATTGAGGTATTGCTGGTTGTAACTGTCGTGTTAGCTCTGTTTGGTCTGGCGGTAAGTTGGATTGGCAGAGAGCGGACGTGGGCATTACCTTTCTATGTAACAGGACTACTTGCTGGTGTCTGGCTGGGCGTAAGTGGCATGGTGAGGAACAATCCAACGCAGACTTATGTGCTGTTGTTTGGTGTGGCCGCTCTTGTCTATGTTGTCGCTCGTCTGGAGCGATTTGATAGCGGTACCTGGCTGTCTACTATCTTTGCCTGGTGGGCCTCATATATTGCAGCTATAAGTTTACAAGAATGGTTGCTGTTCTGGGGAATGTTGGGGTGTGTTGTTATTGCCATGCTGATCGATTTGCCAGGACGTGGGAAGCGTGACAGCACTTATGTGCGTACAAATGCGTTTATAACACGCAGCTTGCCATTGTACACGGTGGCAGGGATCGCCGCTTTACTGACGGGTCTGGACGGGCTACGCCAGCCTGCTTTATGGGGGATATTGTTACTGGAGGCGGTGCTGATGTACCTGGTAGCATGGTGGGAAAAAGTTGTATGGTGGCAAGGACTTGCGGCGATGGTGGGCGGCTGGGCCATCTATCTGGCGTTGGTGGCGCGGGTGGATGGGAGCATTCTGCTGGGATTGGCAGGGGGAGCGCTGCTGCTGAGCGTGTTGGCAGACCGGTTGATACCGGTGCCTGTGGTGGCTCTGCCCACGGGGGCGCGGGCACTGGGGGGAAGCCCGCAGGTGGGAGGGGGACCACACGGGCGAGGTCATCAGGGGCTGGCAGTGAGAGCGTCCTGGGGGTGGGCGTGGTTTCTGCTGGCCCTGGTGGCCTTTTGGGCGTCAGGGGGAGAGCCGTCCGGGATGTTCTTGCGGTTTATATCAACCAGTACAGTGTCCTGGCTGGCACTCTACATGAAAGAGTATGGGATGGCAGTGCTGGTCATCGCTGTGTATGGGGTGGGAGTGCTGGAAGAGCAAGCGCTGATTGCCTGGGTGGCTCCCTTGCTGGCAGTGTGGCCGCTGGTCATAGCGGCAGAGCGGCAAGACGTGCCATTGTTGTTGGGGATGACGGTGCTGAGCTTCTTGCTAGCACTGATAACACGACGACGCTCTGGCCCGTCATGGACAGGAGCCTCGCCGACCTATGGGTTGGCCTGTTATATGCTGGCGGGGGTAGCGATAGGGCTAATAGGTCTGGACGGGCTACGCCAGCCTGTTTTGTGGGGGATATTGTTACTAGAGGCGGGGCTGGTGTACGTGGTCATCTGGTGGGAGAGGGCTTACTGGTGGCAAGGACTCACAACGATGGTGGGTGGCTGGGCCATCTACCTGGCGGCGAGGGCGCAGGTGGATGGGAGCATCCTACTAGGGCTGGCAGGAGGAGCGCTGCTGCTGAGCGTGTTGGCAGACCGGTTGATACCGGTGCCTGTAATGGCTCTGCCCACGGTAGTGGGGGCACTGGGGGGAAGCTCCCAGGTGGGAGGGGGGCCACATGGGCGAGGTTATCAGGGGCTGGCAGTGAGAGCGTCCTGGGGGTGGGCGTGGTTTCTGCTGGCCCTGGTGGCCTTCTGGGTGCTGGGAGGAGAGCCGCCTGAGATGTTCTTGCGGTTTGTGTCTGCCGGTACAGTGTCCTGGTTGACACCGTACATGAAGGAGTACGCGATGGCGATGCTGGTCATCGCTGTGTATGGAGCGGGAATGTTGGAAGAGCAGGCATTGATTGCCTGGGCGGCTCCCCTGCTAGCTTTGTGGCCGCTGGTCATAGCGGCAGAGCGGCGAGACGTGGCAATGTTGTTGGGGATGACGGTGCTGAGCTTCTTGCTAGCACTGATAGCGCGACGACAGCACTCCTCTCCGATCTCACGAGCAAGCCTGTTATCCATTCCCACATTTCCAGCATATGGAATAGCTTGTACAGCGATATTGATAACCGGCATGCAAGGAATGATTGCCAGGGGTCTTACAGTGGGGGGCTGGTCTGTATCAGACATTTTGTTGGTGGATGCAGCACTAGCTCTGTTGACCGTGTACAGCGAGAAATGGCCTCACATGGTTGTGGTGCCTGCCTTAATAGCGGCCTGGGCTATTGTTCAAAGTTCCTGGCCGATGTGGCTGATAATAATAGCCTACAGTTTACTCTGTGCAGGCATTTTTATAATGCAGTACATCTGGAATATGCTAGCAAAGATACAGAGGAGGCAGCAGCTAATACTACCCCACGTATCATTTTCTATCCCAACGATGTGTGGTCAGGTTCTGGTAGTGTTGTTTTCGATCAATGAAAGTGTTGGGATGGACCGGACTATCATCGCACAAAGCGGAATAGTAGCTTCATTCGTTCTGGCCATCATGGTAGTTGCATTTAGTTATACGCAGCAGAAGGCGAGAGTACGTTTCTGGTGCAATTATAGTGCAGGGTTGCTGTGTGTGTTTACCGTTACGTGGGAAATGGAAATTTTAGCTAACAACTCTTTGCCAATGGATTTACTAACCATTATACCATCCAGTTATCTGCTAGTCACCACACCCTTCTTCTTAAGGGAGAGGCAGCGCCCGCACATGCAGCAGGCAGGATATATGATAGCGACGGTGGGAGCGCTGGCGCTTTTGCTGCCCTCTTTCTTACAGAGTTTTAGCGATCAGGGAGCGATTGTGGGCGTACCCAGTAATCTGGCGGCGGCGTTTTTGTTACTGGCTGAGACGCTGGCGTTACTGCTGTTAGGCATCGTGATAAAGGAGCGTTTCTTTGTCCTCGGTGGTTGCGCATTGGTTGTTGTGGCAGCATTGCGTGTGTTCTTCTATGCAATTACACAGGAAAGTCCACTTGCGGTATTGGCGATGGTGATAGCGGGCCTCTCAATTGTAGGGGTGGCAATTTTTCTGGTGGTGCGTCAGCGTAAGGGAGCGGGGCACGCTGCTAGACATACCCCCTGAGTTCGCTGGCTCTGGCATAGGCTTGATCGGCTTCATGTATACGCCCTAGCTTTTTCAAGATATTACCCCGGCACTCGAAGAGGTCAGGCTTATCGGGACTATGTTGAATGAGTCGGTCATAGAGTGCCAGTGCCTCATCATAGCGTTCGAGAAAGATCAGTGCGTTCCCTTTGCGCTCTTCATGCCTATCAGAGGTGTCGTATTGTATAGCTGCCTGGTAAGCCAGACGAGCTTCGGCAGAGCGTTTGAGTTTCAGCAGGGCGTCGGCCTTGCCGTAGTATGCATCGGCCTCGCTCGGATTGTAGGAAAGAGCCTGCTCGTAGGCGTCGAGCGCACGACGATAGGCACGTATGTTGAAGAGCGCGCTGGCTTTGCCGAGGTAGGCCGGGGTAAGGGCCGGGTTGCGCACAATAGCCTGTTCGAAAGCTTCGATGGCACTCATGTAGCGTTCCTGGTCGAGCATGATGAGGCCCTTACCATAGTAGGCGAAAGCATTGCGTGGGTCGCGGGAAATAACTTGTTCAAAAAGTTCAAGCGCCTCATTATAACGTTTGTGCGCGTAGAGATAATAGGCTCTATCCTGCAAGACACGCGGTTCCGGCTCTATCCGAGGGGTAGGGACAGTGGATGCCTGGGCGGGTGCCTGTTCTGGATGTGATAGGGGGATTTGTTTGGCAAGAGAAGCGGCAGGAGCGACGGCCTTTGGTGAATGTGTATTGATCGGTTCTTGTAGTGCCTGCCTGAGCGAGCGTGCAAAATCCTTTACAGTAGCGAAACGCTCGGCCCGGTCTTTAGAGAGGGCTTTAAGAATAACGTTATCTACGGCGGGCGACAAAAGGGGATTGAGGTGGGAAGGAGCAGTTGGCTGATCTTCCTGGTGGCGCAAAGCCCATTCCGTCCACTGACCGCTTTCCGCTATGATTGGTCTACGCCCGGTGAGCAATTCGTAGGTCAGGCATCCCAGGGCATATTGATCGCTACGTGGACTGACCAGCCCTTTAAACTGTTCGGGGGCCATATAAGGGAGTGTGCCTGCCACATCGACCCGCTGGGTGGCAGAGCTTTCGAGGACAACGGCAATGCCGAAGTCTGATAGGAGTGCCTGCCCTTGCGAATTAAAGAGGATGTTTTCTGGTTTCAAATCGCGGTGGACGACGGGTGTGATTTGCTGATGAGCATGCTGTAACGCTGTGACAATCTGTTCCAGGATGGTCAGCATCTCCTCGCCAGACATAGGGCCGGTGAGTCGGCGTTGCCGTTCGCGCAGCGAACCACCGGGAGCATATTCAACGATCAGGCCAGGGGGAAAGTCTTCGTTGCTAATGCTAACATCATAAATGGGGAGAATATGTGGGTGTTTTAGTGTCTCTAGCAAACGAGCTTCGTGTAAGAATGCGTGCTGCTTTTGTTTGGAACTGCACAACTCGGCGTGAAGGAATTTGATGGCAACCATACGAGGAAGCAAAGTGTGTTCTGCAAGATACACATTGCCATAGCCCCCACGGGCCAGCAGACGAATGATGCGATAGTTACCGTATTGCTTTCCGACATAACTGTCTTCTTGTAGCATATTGCCTGTTACCTGGAAGACTATATATTTTGCATGAAGCCTTTCTGGCTCTAAGGGTCAGGCTGGGCCAACCCATAGCGCACCAGGGCAAAGATCACATCCGAAAGGCCATTAAGATAACTGCAACTTCTTCAATCTCAATTATATCATCATATAATCGTTTAACGACCGTGCGTTTGTGTCTCTACTGTCCTATCATATTGTGCTACTTCGTCATACACCTTTTCTAACAACGTCATGAGATTCTGTTTCCCTACCTCAAATGGCGCTTTGCCCAGGCGTTTGAGCAAAGCTTTCTCGACATCGGGTTTGTGGGGATACACGGCGAACTGGTTCAAGCCGTCGCCTGCTTGCCAGAAGGTGGCGAGTTGCTCTTCGAGATGGAGAGATTCGACCGGCCTTTCTGCATCCTTTGGAGTCTCCAGAGAGGTGGATAACGCAGAGGTGGACATGGTACTCGTGCGTTTGGCGCGTAGCTCGGCGATGAGCGTCTCTTTGTTGCGCCCGCGTAACTGGAAGATCAGAAAAGGATCGGCGTCGAACTGGTCGGCCAGGACGTAGTAGACGGCGGCGATGTGCTTGCAGGGGTTAGCCCAGTCGGGGCAGGTGCAACTGGTCTGCAAGTCTTGCGTACGTGTCGGAAACAGCGAGAGATGCGCTGCGCTAAATGCCTCTTCGATATTGTTGGGCATCTCACCTGCCAGCAGTTTGGCAGCGAAAATGGCCTGTGCTGCCATTGCCTCTGTCACTCTATCCCATTCCTGCTCCGAGAGCGGCTTAAGCTGTATCTTAATCTGATAGGGGCGCGGCATCGACCCCTGTACTTTCGCGTTGACCACGCCCGGCTCTATCGAGAGCGAGACGACCTGTCCCTGACGTGCATAGGTGCGACCACGTGTCAGGCGTGCACCCATGCCGAAGGATTCCAGCACGTTAATCCAGCGCTTTGACCACCACGTCTCGCCGATTGCACCTCTCGTATTTTTAACCTTGATGCCGTTCTCTACGCGGCGTGGACGGCTCTCAGAGTAGAAATTCCAGCCATAGTGAGCGGTGCGACGGTAGGTCTCGTAGTCCTTAACCTCATCGAGTTCGTCGTCATCAAAATCCTCGTCATCGTCAAAGTCGTCATCATCGAAATCGTCATTTTTGCGTCTGCCCATTTATTCACCTATGGCCTCTCGACTAAGTGCGAACAATTCTTTCAATTGTGTGGTGGACATCTCGGTGAGCCAGTTTTCGCCGGTGCCTATAATGCTTTCTGCCAGTTCTTTTTTCTGCTCAATCATGACATCGATGCGTTCTTCCAGCGTGCCGATGCAAACGAATTTGTGTACCTGCACGTTGCGTTGCTGTCCAATGCGGAACGCTCTATCTGTAGCCTGATTCTCGACGGCGGGGTTCCACCAGCGATCAAAATGAAAGACGTGATTGGCTGCCGTGAGATTGAGGCCGACGCCGCCTGCTTTGAGCGAGAGAATGAAGAAGCGCGCACCGCGTTTATCCTCTTGAAAGCGCTGCACCATCAGGTCGCGCTGCTTTTTGGGTGTACCGCCGTGCAAGAAGAGCGTTTCATAGCCTGATTGTTCTTGTAGATACTGGCGCAACATCGTTCCCATCTCCGCGTACTGCGTGAAGATGAGCGCCTTATCGCCCTCGGCCTGCACCTCATCTAGCATCTCCTCTAAACGTTCCAGCTTGCCAGAACGCTTTGCCAGCGCGCTGCCATCGCCCATGAACTGCGCCGGGTGGTTACAGACCTGCTTAAGTTTGGTAAGCGTAGAGAGAATCAGACCACGCCGCTCCATACCCTCGGCCTCTTCAATCTTCTCCATCATCTCTTTGACGACAGCCTCGTAGAGCGTGGCCTGCTCTCGCGTGAGGTTGCAGTAGACCTTCATCTCCATCTTATCGGGCAGATCACTGATGATCTCCTTATCCGTCTTCTGCCGTCGTAGCACAAAAGGCTGGATGATGCGCCGGAGTGTTTCGGCGCGTTCCTGTTCGTGATAGCGTTCAATGGGAATGGTGAAGTTTTTGCGGAATGCCTCGCCGCTGCCCAGGTAGCCGGGGTTGAGGAACTCCATGATCGACCACAATTCACCAAGCCGATTCTCGACCGGTGTGCCGGTCAGCGCAATGCGGTAGTTGGCCCTGAGCTGCTTGATGGCCTGTGTCTGCCTGGCCGTCTCGTTTTTGATATTCTGTGCCTCATCCAGCACCACATTCTCCCACGTGACCTGCGTCAGATGCTCTTTATCACGTAGCGCAATGTTATACGTAGTAATCACCACATCATAGTTGCAGGCTTCTGTCAGTAGTCGTTCGCCTTCCATCCTATCGGCCCCGTGATGGATGAGAATGGAGAGCGAAGGCGCAAAACGTTGTATCTCACGCTGCCAGTTTCCCACAATAGACATCGGGCAGATGATGAGCGTTGGCCCGATATGGTGGGTTGAGTCATTATTCGCGCGTTCATGGAGCAGGAGCGAGATAAGCTGGATGGTTTTGCCAAGTCCCATGTCGTCGGCTAGACATGCTCCAAGCCCGTATTGCTTCAAAAATGCCATCCAGGAAGTGCCTTTGAGTTGATAGGGGCGCAATTGACCGTGTAGACCCGTCGGTTGCTGGATGAGCGAGATTTTTGACTCTTTCAGTCCTGTGAGGACATCGTTGATCCAACCCTCGGCCTCGACGGATTCGACCGGTAGGGCAAGATTGTCGGTGTCTTGTCCCAGGTCAGCGCGCAAGGCCTCGCCGAGCGTCATCTGACCGCTACGATGTTTCTTGAAGAAGGCGATGGCGGTCTCGATCTCCTGCGGGCGCAGCTCGACCCATTGTCCGCGTACCTGCACGAGGGGCTGCTTGAGCATGACCAGGCGCTCGAACTCGCTGACCGACATCGCTGTGTCGCCAACGGCAACCTGCCAGTCGTAGGCAACAATACTGTTCATCCCCAGCAAACCTGATGATTGCGCACCCACTTTCGGCTTGAGCTTGAGGCGCATACGGACGCGCGCACTCCCCTTTTGCCACCAGGGTGGCACCAGTACGCCGTAGCCGCTTTGCTCCAGCAGCGGGGCGGTCTCGCGCAAGAAACGGTAGGCCCGCTCGCTATCGACCTGAATATTGCTCGGACGGGCGTTGTGCAGGCTTTCTTCGATGGGTGGAAAGATACGCGCTGCCCTTGCCAGGTCTGCCAGCAGACGCTCTTGCGGATTCTCGAACGTGCGTTTGAGGAAGGTGAGGGTGCTTGAGCGTTCGCGCCATACCTGCTCTGCCGCGACGAGCAGGCTGGGATCATCGGTCGCTTGCAGGAGAAAACTGATCTGCCAGGGTGCGTCGGGGTCAGTTCCCTCTCCTGGTGCTTCAAGGCGGAAGCAGGTACGAAACGCGGTCTCTGCCGTTGTGGTCTGAAGTTGAGCGAGCCAGCCATGCAGGTCTTGAGCGAATTGGGCCAGTTCTTCAGATGAGCCGGTGAGTATTGGTGTGTCGGAGATCAGGGCGCGTAGCCATTGTCTGGCCGGTGGCTCTGCTGCTCGCCCGCGTTTCGCCGTCAGTATGTTGGATTGGCGGGCGATAGTGCGCACGATAGCATCGGTGCAATGGTTCAGAAAGTCAAGCAACAGAGCTTCGCGTCGTTCGGTGGTCTGATCTGGTGTTGGAAGGAGAGACCAGCAGAGCGGTGGCATCATATGTGCCAGGGAGGCCATACGCTGGCGATCTTGCGGTGAGAAGTAGGCTTGCCAGGCAGCGCGATACGTGGGATGCTGACCATTGGGCATAGTGTGCAGCGTTGGGAGATAGTTCTGTCGCACGACGCATTCGTAGGCCAGATTCGCGGCAGTGGCCCAGAAGTGTAGCGATTCACCGATGTCTATGCCTTGCAACTCACTGTCAGCAGGTAAGGCATAGAGTATATCGAAGGCGGGTTGTGTCGATAATGAGAGGGTAGGTATCATCCAGACGGCAAGTGTGGGCTTCTCGGTAAGCTGTGTACGTTCGACCAGTAAGGAGGGCGAGGGCAATGGGGCGTTGGAGCCGGATGGTAGCTTGAGGGCGATGATGCCTGCTTGTAGCTGTCTACTGATAGAATCGGCCATCTCGTCGGATAGGATAGTTTTTAGTTCTTCCGAGGAGAGGACAAAGGGATGCAGTGGCGCGGTCGCTGCCCCCGCGCGTTTCGTCTTGCGCGTCGGTGTTGTGTTGTATATATGAGACGACTCAGCGAACAAACGCAAGGTGCTGGATGCTGAGTCCCACAGCGCGTGTAGTACGATCAATATGCAACTTCCCTGTTCTTCTCACCGTGAAGGTTATTACGGCCAGAGGCTATGGATGTGCCGGGCCTGCTGGCTTTGTTGGTTCGTCGGGCAACTGTGCCACCGAGGATTTGACTTCGACGTAGCGCGCCAGCACGAAGATCACGTCTGAAAGGCGGTTGAGGTAGCGCACTACTTCTCCATTCTGTATTATACCATCGTGTAACAGCTTGACGGCCATACGCTCTGCGCGGCGGATAATGGTGCGCGCGAGGTCGAGGGCCGCGCCATCCAGGGTATCGCCGGGGATAATGAACCTGTTCGGTATTTCAACCTCGCGCTTCAAATCCTCTTCGACTTGTTCCAGGCGCTCCACATGTTCCTTTGTCACACGCAAACCCATTTTTTCGTAGTTCTCCTGTGGGGTAGCCAGTTCACCCATGAGCAGGTAGAGTTCTTGTTGCACGTGATAAATAATGTCCTTCACCTTCTGTTCTTGTGCCGCAGCGCGTGCCAGACCGAGGGCCGAGGTGGCCTCATCGACCGTCCCGAACGTATCCGGGCGGGGATCATATTTGGGAACACGCTGCTCACCGAGTAGGCCGGTGTAACCCGTATCACCTGTACCTGTTGTTACCTTTGCCATGATGTCTATTCCCTCGCTAAAGGTTAGTGTGATGTTTTACGTTTCTGCCTCTGCGTAGCGATAGGCGCGACTGACGCGCCGCCAGTCCATCTCGCGCCCGCGCACCGGGCGCTCTTCATTGGTAGGTGCCAGTTTATGCATATTTAAGAAGCGGCGGCGTAGATTTGAGAGGTCGATCTGCTCATCGGCTGGAAAGAAGGCGCGATAGAGCAGGGTAGCCTCTGCCAGTGTCAGTACACCATCACCAGATTTCGGCTCTTTTAGTATACCCAATGGGCGTGTTTCTCTACTCGGTGGTGTATCAGTATCGCGCCACCACCATTCGCCGGTGGACTCAGCCGTACCCATTGTCTCCATATCGGCCAGGTAGCGCAGGACAATCTCCGGGTCACGCTGAATGTAGGAGCGCAGCGAGTGGAGAGCCATATCAATGACTGGCTTCACTTCGGGGTCGAGGGGCCGTTTTCCCTCTTCAATGGTAGCAACAGGCACCCATTCAACGTGTAGACTTGGTATCGGATGCTTGCGCAGGTTGGGGCGCAGGTGGTCATGATCGGCACGCAGCAAAATACTGTGAACGAGCGAGATGGAGGCTCCCTCGTCGCTGCTGCCCCAAACGTAAACCTGCTGCTCTTGCCAGCCAGCTTTTAGTTGCAGAAGAGGTGCATTATCAGGCCAGAGTAACAGCGAATCCAGGGTTTTCTCGACGGCTTCGTCCACCGTCTCGTTGCCCAGCACCAGACGCATGGGTGATCCCCATGGCCCTTCGCGCAGCAGTATCCACAGGTTCCAGTCGCGTATCGTAAAGAAGACGACATTGACTGTGACGATCAGACGGCGCGGCGTGGTATCACGTGCCGGTCGAGAACGAATCGGTGTATTCTGTTTCTGGCTGGGCAGCAAACTACTCATATACGGCGCTACTCCGACATGCACAAAAGATTGTAGTGCAAAATTTCTATGTAGTACGATTGTACTCATTCTCATGTATATATGCAAGTAGCTTGCTATGCTTTTTCTTGCGGAAAGGGCGGAATTATGTTATCGCTCTTTGACCTGCTAATTGCAGATGGCTTGCCGTCACAACGGTAGAAAAGCTATTCTTTAAACTGGATACATATAAAATTGATAAAAGAAACTTTTGTATATAAAATTAGCTGTTTTTTGTTGATGTTATGTAATGAATATTCCCTTGAACTTTCACCGGAACTTTGCTATACTTGACTTGTCCCGATCCTCAAGAAATAGATACTCTCCGTTGTAGAATGACGGAGACCGCCATTGTTTTTTGTTTTTCTCAATACGATATAGGTTAAGTAGGTTGCTCTTAGAACAGGAATGGATGACTAGCGAGCCGATAAGTAAGGAGAGAGAGAAGTTGGCACAGTCTTTAGCGAACAATGAGCAGGATGGTCAGGCCCGTATCAAGGTGATGCGGCTTTTTCGCTACATTCAAGCTTTTAATCAACTACAAAACCCTGTACAAAAAAGAATCGAGGACTATGCCTGGCAGTTGTGGTTGCATGATTTGCCTGTTCACCCCTATGTACGGCGTGGCGATGCTGCGGATAGCTATGATAATAGCGTGGAGATAGAAGCTCGAACGGCACAAGCATCCTCAGGTGAAGATATAGATAATATAGACGCCTTGATTTTGAGAGTGCGTCGTCCAGAGCTGCGTCCAGCCCCGGAGCCGCCAGCGGCAATTCTTCCCTGGCTCCAGGGTGATTGGCAGAGTATCGATGGTCAAGTTACTATCAATCAATCGGTAGTACCTGATTTTAGTGATGATGCCGGGCGGGTGCGCCTCTTACAAGAATGGCAGAGAAAGCGTGAAGCCTGGATAAAGGCAGAGTTACCGGCGCATCGCGCACTTGAACTTTTCCAATATCTCTATGACTTACGTACTGTTTTAGAGCGTGAAACGGAGCAATGGGAGATTGTGGTGGGGGATGGCATTCTGCACTGGTCGCCTTTGCCTGCAATGACTATATATCATCCTATTCTGCTGCAACGCTTGCAATTGCGTTTTGATGCTAGTATACCGGAATTTTCTCTAGTGGGAACGGATCAACCGCCAGAATTATATACCATGCTCTTTCAGGCATTACCTGGCGTCGAAGCGGTAGACCTGAGGCATATACGTCAGGAGTTTGAACAGCAGCCTTGTTCTCCTTTAGAAGAACATGCCACAACAGAGTTTCTGCAACGTTTTGTGCATCAGCTTTCGTCGCGTGGACAGTTCTCTGCACAGCCCGTATTGGCGAAAGATGATGCTGTGCCATTAATTACACGTGATCCGGTAATTTTCTTACGTAAGCGCATTCTTGGTTTTCATACAGCATTAGAAGCAGTGCTGGAAGATATCGCGCAAAGTGACGAGCATCCTTACGCGCTGACCAGTCTGGTGGGTATTACAATTGATCAGCCATCGCAGGTAACGGATGATGAACGTAACGTCTGGCTCGCATCGCCTAATGGTGAGGATGAGACTGTTTTGTTGAGCAAGCCTGCCAATGCCGAGCAACTTGAGATCGCTCGCCACCTGGAACGCGATAAGGTCGTGCTGGTGCAGGGGCCGCCGGGTACCGGTAAAACACATACCATTGCTAATCTGCTGGGGTATTTACTGGCGCAAGGGAAGAGTGTGCTGGTCACAAGCCATACCTCGAAGGCGTTAAGAGTGCTGCATGAAAAGGTAGTTGCTCCCCTCCAGCCGCTCTGTGTCAGTAGTCTGGAAGACGAGGATCGCAAGCAGATGGAGCGCGCAATTGACGCGATTGCTGAGAAAATTTCTTCGGCTAATCCCGCCGTATTGGAGCGTGAGGCGGCATCTTTGCGGCAACAGCGCCTGGAGCTTTTACGCCAGTTGCGTAGTACACGCGATCAACTCAAAGCGGCCAGGAGTAGTGAATATCTGCCTATCGTGATTGCAGGTGAGAGCTATACACCATCAGAGGCAGCACGTTATGTCGCGGTCCATGCGGAACGCGATGCCTGGCTGCCCGCGCCGGTCGAGTTGGGTTCAGCTTGCCCTTTATCTGAAAATGAAATACGCGAGTTGTATCACACGAATATCACAGTGACACCTGCTGATGAGCGCGAGATGGTCGCTGGATTGCCCGACCCGAAGAGCCTGTTAACACCGACTGACATCGAGAGGCTGGTGAGCGAACGCCAGCAGATGGAGCAGACAGAGCGGAATTTTCGCGCCGATTTATGGGTAAGGAATGGCCCACCGCCGCATGTTGAGTTTTTGCAAGATGTATTGGCACGCTGTGCACAAGCTATCGCCGCTCTTGACTCGGTTACCACCTGGCAGATGGCAGCTATCGATGCCGGGCGCAAGGGTGGCTTATATCTAAAGGTCTGGTATGATCTGGTTGCTAAAATCAAGGCTGTCAATGACCTGGCAGCGCAGGCGGAGCCGTTGCTGCTGGAATATGACCCTTTTATCCCCGACCAATGTTTCCCAGAGCAGCGAGAACGCATCTTGAGCGAGATTCTCAAACGCGCGGAATCAAGTAAGAAGCTGGCGGGCTACCATTTTCTTCTGCATCGAGATTGGAAGGTGCTGGTGGAGCAGTGTCGGGTACAAGGCCGCGAACCGGTAACGAAAGAGCATTTTGAGGCATTGCTCATATATGCTCGTTTGTGTAGGGCACGTCAGGAGTTGTGTGAACGCTGGCAACGTCAGATGACCATAGCAGGTGCGCCCGCAGCAACTCAACTGGGTGCGACACCGGAGCGAGTAGCGAATATGTATGTGCAGCAGCTAAGCCAGTATCTTGAGTGGTATACGGGGGTATGGCAACCGCTGGAGCAGCAACTTCTGGCCTGTGGGCTACAATGGCACCAACTTTTAGCAACCGTACCTCCTATACATGAAGAATATGGCGAGTTGAGGCAACTGATAACTGCGGTTCGCTTTCATCTCCCGCGTGTAGTGCAATCCGAGGTGGCGCGTTTGCGTTATAGCAAGAACGAGGATACTTTCAGGCAGGTGCAGCGTTGTTTTGATGTGCTTAGCAGTGAAGCACAAAGAACTCAAATCGTTCAACGATTGCGGCAGGCGGTGATTGCGCATGATGCTTTGCAGTATCGGGAAGCGTACATGCGTCTCAAGGAGATACATGAGCGACAGCGTGATCGGCAGCGGCGTTATGAATTGCTGGCTAAGTTGGAGCGGGTAGCTCCTGGCTGGGCGTATGCTATTCGTCAGCGTGAGGGACAACATGGCCTGGGTATCATGCCAGAGCGTGTTGAAGAAGCCTGGCGCTGGCGACAGCTTCACGATGAACTAGAACGGCGTGGAAGCATTCCGTTAGAAGAGTTGCAGGAACGTATCACGCGCTTGACTGCGGAATTGCATACTGTAACAGCGAATCTAGTTGAAAGGCAAGCATGGGCAGCGCAAATTCGTCGTACTACACCCAGGCAGCAGCAGGCGTTGATGGGCTGGAAAGAGACAATGCGCAAAGTTGGGAAAGGCAAGGGCAAGCGTGCAGCCCATCTGCTGGCGGAGGCACGGCGGCTCATGCCTGAGTGCCAGACGGCTGTGCCAGTCTGGATCATGCCTCTAAGCCGCGTTGTGCAAAATTTTGATCCGCGCCGTAATCGTTTCGATGTGGTGATTATTGATGAGGCCAGCCAGGCCGACATCAAAGCCCTGATCGCGGTCTACATGGGGCGGCAAGTGGTTATTGTCGGCGACCACGAGCAAGTGACACCAACTGCAGTAGGTCAGCGTATTGATGAGCTAGAGAAGTTGATTAGTGAGCATCTACTGGCTATTCCTAATGCGCATCTCTATGACGGTAAACTCTCAATTTATAGTCTAGCACAGACTACCTTCCCGCCGATCTGTTTACGTGAGCATTTTCGCTGTGTTTCGCCGATTATCCAGTTTAGTAATGCCCTCTCATACGCAGGGAAGATTAAACCATTACGCGATGATAGTGAGGTAAAACGCCGTCCCCCGCTGATTGCATATCGTGTGCAAAGCGCATCCCTGACTGGTAATGTTAATGAGGAAGAGGCGCAAACGGTGGCGTCATTGCTAGTTGCTGCTATTGAGCAGCCCGAATATACGGATGCCAGCTTTGGCGTGATTTCGATGGTTGGTGATGCGCAGGCGCTACGCATCGAGGCACTGTTACGTACCTATCTTACGCCAGCTATCTATACTCAGCATCGTATTCTCTGTGGCAATCCTTCGCACTTTCAGGGTGATGAGCGTGACGTCATGTTTCTCTCGATGGTTGATGTTCCCGACAGTCATGGCCCATTGTCGTTACGCAGCGATGATGCCAATGATTTCATGTATCGAAAACGTTTCAATGTCGCCGCCAGCCGTGCCCGCGACCAGATGTGGGTCGTCTACTCACTTGATCCTGATACGGATTTAAAGCCTGGTGATATCCGACGACGGCTTATTCTACATGCGAAAAATGCAGGGGTATTTCAGCAGAAGTTTGAGCGCGAGGAGCAGAAGGTGGACTCTGAGTTTGAGCGCCTGGTGCTTCATCGTTTAATGCAAGCTGGTTATCGTGTCACTGCGCAGTGGCCTGTGGGCGCTTACCGCATTGATCTGGTAGTAGAGGGCGATGGCAAACGCCTGGCAGTAGAGTGTGATGGAGACCGCTGGCATCCTCTTGAGAAGCTAGAGGAAGATATGGCCCGTCAGGCCATTCTTGAACGTCTGGGCTGGCGCTTCGTGCGTATTCGTGGGAGTCTGTTCTTCCGTAATCCTGATCTTGCTATGCGACCGGTATTTGAAAAATTACAGGCATTGAATATACCACCGGAAGGTCAATTAGCTACAGCGATTGTACAGCCTGCTGCGGAGACATTGCTCAAGGATCGTATTATCAAGCGTGCGCAAGAGTTACGTGATTCCTGGCGAGACCAGAATGATCGTCGGGTCATTTCACTGCCTACACGCTCCAGTGCGCGTTTGTCTACTGTGAGTAAAACGGTATTCGGTCAAAACAAGTCGGTGTATAGAAAGGAAATGTAAGAAAGACCTTCAGGAAGGCAAGAGCAGAAAAATCCTCTCTTGCCTTTCCCAATCCTTAGCGTTCTGGCTTAACCCAGATGCCGCGTTCGTGCATGAGGTCAATCTGTTTCTGGATGACCTGCTCGCGGTACTCGGCATGCTTCATCGGCTCACGATTCAAATACAGGTTTTTGGGATAGATGGGCTGTTCATAGAGCAACTGGTAGAGTTCGGTGCGCAGGTCTTTCATCCAATTGTCCCATTGGGCGCGCGCACGGTGGTCTCTCAATGCTTCGATGTCGATCACGCCGCCAACGTAGGTTGAACCGGCTCCGTATTCCTGTTTACCTACGATCTGTCCTTTGTAGTTGATAATGTAGGAATGCCCGCCGAAGGTGTCGATAGGCGTGTCTTCTTCCGGGAAGAGGTAGTAAGTTCCCATGTTGGGGGCGACAATATACATGTTGTTGTCCAAAGCTCTCGCCCGGCTCTGGATTTCAAAAATCTCGTTGCCGATGGCCGGATGTGGATAGGAAGCACGGTAGACGACTTCGGCCCCGTTCATCGCCAGTGCGCGTGCATTTTCAGGATAAGAGCCTTCGTTGGCCATCATAATGCCCAGGCGACCAATTTCAGTGTCCACTACTGGCCAGAAGGCGTCCAAAGAGCGACCGTAGCGATCAATCCACCAGTCCCAGATATCATGCGGACAGACGGAATGTTCGACGGGGAAAAGTGGGGAGACTTTATAATGCTGTAAGATCACCTCGCCTTGCGGGTTGAGAATGAAGCCAACGTTGAAGAAGCGATCTTTGATCTCAGGATGGCGTGCCTTGGCCTGCGCCATAATGAAGGTGTTATATTGTCTGGCAAGTTTGCCCAGTTCATCGGTTTCTTCGCCAGGAATGTCGATAGCGCCTTCTCTGGCAAACTGGACGTGATCCAGATCAAGTACCTCGTCATTGAAGCCTTGTAGCGCTCCTTCGGGAAAAGCGATCAGCCGCACGGGAAGATCGAGGCTGGAGAGCCAGGAAGCAGCCTTAACAAGATGTGCGAGGTGTTCGAGATTGCGCTTGATGTCGGCGCGGGTACGAATGCCGCGTACAGTGGGGATGAGGCCAACAGCAGTGTAGGGCTTAATCATGGGTGACTCCTTTGCGCTGTAAGAGATGACACTATCAGGGAAGTGTTAAACAGCTATCTATACTATATCATCCATAAGCTGGCGAATGAATGGAAAAATGTTCAAAAACAGTCAATGATACTCAGAGGCCAGGAGCGTTGGGTACGAGTGCGCTTCAATGCCTAGATGGGTGGTTCAAAAGTCTGGGTTTCGCTGTGGCTGTTGAGAAGCTCTTTTCCCTGGTGGCCTTCTTTGGTAGGGGATTGTACCTCTTTTGGTTCAGTCTGTCTGTAGATGAGGTCGTTATGCATATCGAGCAGGCGGCGCGTTCTGGCGAACTCTTTGTCGAGCAGGGTGCGAAAAATCTGTTCGCAGACCGCCAGGGCCTCGGCGGCGTTGGCTCTGGTGGTTGCAGTATAGGCTCCTAGCATGTCATGGCGTTTGGCGGTGCGGAAGAGAACGTGAACCTTCTCTAGTACTTCGCTAAATTCCGCGTGTACCTGTTCATCCCAGTGTTGCTGTTCTACCAGCGTCTCCGCTTTAGCGAGGAAGCGCCCGCACACGCGGATCACAGTGTTGTACTCATTGTTACGGGCTTCCAGAATACTGGCAAGGATGCGCTGTTCGTCGGCCTGATCCAGTGCAACGACGGAGAAGATGCTGGCTTCTCCGCCCATATCGCGGATTTCGTGCGCAAGCTGCCGGAAATGTTTCTCAACCTCGTCGGAATAAGGCAGAATGTAGACAGAGTTTTGAAGTGCGTAGGCCCCAAGATTTTGTAGTCGTCGCCAGACCCAGACCCGTTTCTGTGAAGGCTCACTGGGGACTTTGTAGGTAAGCTGTAGCCATCGCATGACTTCCCGCTCAGGCATTGAATAATCCCCCATTATGGTATTGTAAGTAATGCGTAACATGTGTTACTACTCAGATTATCCTACTCCAATCGACCTGCAAAGTCAAGCTTAGATTTGACCTGAAAAAGTAGTTCGGGGCAGGATCGCGCGCATCTTATATTGAGTGTATGGAATATTTGCATCTACCATGATGAGCGAGCAAAGACTCTGGTCATTCGCTGTATCGGGCCACATCTTCCTACTGCCCGCTATTGTTAGAACACGGACATATGAATCGTGCGCTGGCGTGGCCCATCCAGTTCGACCAGGATTACACGCTGCCAGGTACCGAGCATGAGCTGGTGGCGCGTGTAGGGGATGACGAGCGAGGGGCCGATGATGGATGAAATAAGGTGATCCTCTGTGTGTGAGGGGTCATGCGGGTGACGATAGGATAACTCTGGCAGCAGGTTACGCAGGGCATCGAGCAGGTCTTGATCGGTGCCGGGGTCGAGATCGGCAGTGGTCAGGCAGCAGGTCGTGTGCGCGACGAAGAGCGAGCAGTGCCCTTCAGGATTTTTCTCCTGCCGCAAATAACCTTCAACAGTGTCGGTTATGTCTATAACCTGGTCTTTCTTGCGTGTAGATACGGTGAATGTTCGCATTGCATCTCCTCTGGTTCTGGTAGGTAAGCAGGCGGATTTCTCTTCTATCTTAATCCTATCACGTTTTTTGGAAAAAGCGATGTCCCCGATCTTATTTAAGAGAATTATGAGCATCTGCGAAGAGATGAACAGCTTCACGAGGGATATGCAGCATCACTTCTGTTCCTTCGGAGAGAGCAAGTGAGCGCTGTTGCCAGCGCATGACCGGTATATCTACCTGCATGTTGGGGCTAAGATGGACTGTAACAAGAGAGAATATTCCGCGCTCGCGTATAGTGCCGATACGACCTGAGAAGATGCCTTGCTGCTGTTCTGCCGACTTACCCAGATCGATCTGTAGTTCATCGGTGCGGATACCAACGGTAACGGATTGTCCTACCATAGATGCTATATCTGCTGTTTGCCGTGCCTTGAGCCTGAGGCCCTCAATGTTGAGCGTGATTTCCCGATGTGTTCCAACCTGTTCTATACTCTCTATTGTGCCATGCCAGCGGGTGTGCATGCCAACGAGATCGGCTACCTGCTCGGTTCCAGGTGAACGAAATACCTGCTCGGTGCTACCCGTCTGGAGGACACGCCCGTGTTGGAGGACAACGACGGTATCGGCCAGCATATGGGCTTCCTGCGCGTCATGCGTAACCAGCACCATTGGCACACGCACACGCTCGTAAAAGGCCCGTAGCTCCTCACGTAGCGTCTCTCGCACGGCGGCATCGAGCGCGCTCAATGGTTCATCGAGTAGCAAGAGGTGTGGTTCGGTTGCCAGCGCGCGGGCCAGTGCCACACGCTGCTGTTGACCACCGGAGAGCTGGGCCGGACGCAGGTGTTCCAGCCCGTCCAGGTGTACCAGATTGATCAGTTCGGCGACGCGCTGCCGTGCCTGCTGACCGCGTAATTTCAACCCGAAGGCGATGTTCTGCGCGACGTTCAGGTGGGGGAAGAGGGCATAGCTTTGTGGTACGTAGCCGACACGCCGCTGCTGAGGCGGTAGAAAAAAACGTTTCTCGCTATCATGCCAGAGTCTGTGGCCGAGCGCGATATGGGCGCTATCAAGCTGGCAGAGACCTGCTAGCGCCTGCAAGGTAAGACTTTTGCCAGAACCAGATGGCCCAAAGAGGACAGTCAGCCCCGGTGGCACCGTGAAGTCGATGTTCAGCGTGAAGCCAGGGAAGTGCCGCACGGCTCTAATGGTGAGCATCTCTGTCGTCTCAGAGGGCGCTATGGCATGCGATGGATTCATAGTATCCGATTCTTCTTGTTCCAAAACATTTTTTGTTCGACTATGTATCATAGCACCTGCTTTCCTATACGGTGCTGAATGAGCAGAATAAGGCCGATCACGCCCACACTGACAACCAGTGACATCAGTGCCAATGGTAGAGCGCCGACAACGCCTATTCCTGTCAATTGCACGTAAATATATACGGGCAAGGTGTAGGGGTGGTAAGCCATGACGACCGTCGCGCCAAATTCCCCCAGAGCGCGCAGCCAACCCAGAATCAACCCGGCGATGATGCCGCCACGTGCCAGGGGCAGGCTGACGCGCCAGAAAAGGCCCCAGCGTCCCTCTCCCAGTGTTGCTGCTACCTGTTCTAAACGAGGGTCAATTGTCTCGAAAGCCGAGCGGGCGGCGACGATGACGAAGGGAGCAGCGACGAAAATCTGTGCCAGGATGATGCCTGTGAGCGTATCATCGAGTTCCAGCCCTATAGCTGTCAATGGCCCGCCGATAGGGCCATAAGGGCCATAGAGTACGAGTAAGACGATGCCGCTGACGACGGGCGGAAAAACGATGGGAAGGTAGATCGCCAGGTTGAGTAGTTCTTTGCCGGGAAACGAGTAACGTGCCAGCACATAAGCCAGTGGTATCCCAAAGAGGCCAATCAGGACGGTGGCGATACTTGCGCTCATCAGCGATGTTTCCAGTGCTTGCCAGGCTTCAGGGTCGCTGAGTGCGCTACTCAGGGAGGACCAGGGTAAGTCCCACAGAAAATAGAGCAGAGGCACGATAATATACAATGCTATACACGCACCTAAAAGTGTCAAAACGATGCCTGCGTTACCTGCGCTCCGGCGCGGCACTGTGACACGTGAAAGAATGTTTGTGTTGAGCATAGTTGATCTTACCTCACAGGCAGAGTGAATGCAAGTAAGCAGGGTATTCGCAAGGGCAATGCCCCTACAATGATGCGATGTATGATATAACCGTTATCATCGTGAGGCATGCCTTGCTGTCGTCCTCTATGGTTGCTGTATATTCTGTTTGTTTCCTAGCTTTGCACATACTGTTGTAATGCCGGTGGGACGGCGCTGGCATCGCCAAAGACCTTGAAGGGGGTCGAGAGAATACCGGCGTTTTGCAGGATGGTCTGTCCAGGCGTTGTAAGCAGAAACGTGACAAAAGCAATCGCACCGGCCCGATTCTTTGATGTGCTGGGAATGGTGATGGTGTAAATGATCGGTGCGCCTTTTGAGACAGCGTTGGTTTTAGGATTCGTCCAGCTCACGGTTGCGTAGCTTGCGGCCATTGATGGATCACCTAGATTAACCTGTGGCGGCAAGGAAATATAGGGGATATTGGCCGCCTTCGCTTCGTTAAGAAAGAACATACCGGCATCAAGTTGCCCGGCGGTCAGACGCGCGACCAGTTCCTCTTCTGGGAAAATCTGGCTCGGATTCTCATTTGCCCCCAATATCTTCTGTGCCAGTCCCGGCTGATGATAATATTTCTCTGCTAGCTCGAACATGTAAATCGTGCTAATACCTTTTGGGTCAAGCTCAGGGTCAGTGCGACCCAGGCGCACGCCGGGTTCCTCAAGGACCTGATACCAGGGTTTGCTGCCGCTTGCCGCGGCCTGGAAATCTGCCGCAAACTTGCTTTTCGGATTGTAACCGATTACCAGTTCTGTACGCCCCAGGTTGACGTACCAACTGATATAGTTACCGTTGGCGCTGCCCATCAGCGACTTATCAACGGCGGGTGAGGCGCTGATGAATACATCGGGCGTGCGCAGGTGGTCTTTGATCTCGGCAGCCAGGGCCGCGCTGCCTTTACCTTCGCCCTGAAAGGTGTAGCCAGTGCTGCTATCAAAGGCTGGCTTGATTTGATGCTCCATAATATCTACCAGCGCACCCGCATACAGTACGGAAACCGTGCCCTTATTGGTCGCGGTGGATGTGCTGGATGTGCCTGTTGAGGTGGTCGAGCCGCAGGCGCTGAGCAATAAGCTAGAAATAAGAAATGGAAGACTGAGAAGGAACCATGTGTGATGACGCGAACTTCTCTTGTTCATCGATTGACTCCTTTGTTTTTGAGTACTCATAGTATGAGTATAGAGGGTAAAGAGGGATGAGGTCAAGGGGGCAAAAAAAGAGCTGGCCGCTCGCCTTGTCCCCTTGCAGGTTTTCCCTGCAAGATGATATGCTCTAGGCATATTGAGTCCTTTCATTAGCAATCAGAGGTATGAGTATGGCAGATTTTGATCTCACCAACGATGTGACAACTGACGATCAGACGTTCATGACAGAGCGTGTTGAGGGTGCTGCTGATGTGTCAGAAGATGATGAACTTGAGGAACTTATCATCGAAGATTTCACGATAGATGGTATCTGTGGCGTCTACTAATCCCACACAGGCGCGTTTTCAGGGGCGCACCGTTTTCATCACAGGGGCCGCGCGGGGCATGGGACGTTCTCACGCGCTGGCCTTCGCGCGTGAAGGGGCCAGGCTGGTGCTATGTGATGCCTGTCGGCAATATAGTAGCGTGCCTTATCCCCTCGCGCAGCCGCAAGAATTGGCTGAGGTGGCGCGTGAGATTGAGCAGATGGGGCGTCCGGTGATTGCTGAACAGGTCGATGTAACGGATCTCGCGGCTATGCAGGCGTTAGCCAATCGCGCTGAGCGGGAACTGGGTGCAATAGATGTTGTGGTTGCCAACGCCGGTCTGTACTCGTTCGCGCCCAGTTGGGAACTGAGCGAGCAACAGTGGGATGAGACGGTCAACGTCGATCTCAAGGGTGTCTGGATTACTTGCAAGGTCTGTATTCCCCAGATGATTGCGCGGCGACGCGGCAAGATTATTTGTATCTCCTCGACCGCAGGAGTCAAGGGCATGGAGAATCTGGCCCATTATGTTGCTGCCAAACATGGCGTAATCGGGTTGGTGAAGACGTTGGCGATGGAACTGGCGCGTTATGACATCAACGTCAACGCTGTCTGCCCGACCAGCGTCGATACGACCATGTGTCGCAATCAGGCGCTCTATGATATCTTCGCGGGTGGCCCCGGTCCGCAAGCTACCTATGAGCATATGCTGGCGTTGATGAATCAAATGAACCTGTTTCCTGATCGAAACCTGTTGCCGCCGGAAGCCATCAGCGCTGCCGTTCTGTGGCTGGCCTCTGAGGAAGCTCGCAACCTCACCGGCTGTGCCTTGCCTGTGGATGCTGGTTACTTGACGCGCTGATGAGATTTTGACATAGAACGCCTGCTTGTGATAGCATGCAACAGCAAAACGCTATTTATTGATCGATGAATATATCGCCGTGTCCAACGATGGACGCACTAGCCAATGACGTACAGGATATGTGCTTTATGAGTACCTTCCCGTTGAGCGCGCTAGTTGGCCAGCATAAGATGCGTCTGGCTCTGCTTCTCAACGCCATCGATCCCTCGATTGGTGGGGTACTCATCTGTGGGCGGCGCGGCACCGGTAAATCGACGGCGGTACGCGCGCTACCTGCGCTATTACCCCCTTTGACGGGTATTGCCGATTGTCCCTATTTCTGTGATCCCCTCTCACCGCAAGCCATGTGCGCCGATTGTTATACGCGCTATCGTCGCCATGAGCCGCTCCCGACCATAACGCGCCCGGTGCGCCTGGTCACATTGCCGCTCAATGCCGGTGAAGATCGTGTTGCCGGTAGCTTTGACCTGGCAATAGCGCTGGAGAGTGGACGGCGTCACTTTTCCCCTGGCCTGCTGGCACGTGCCAATCGTGGTTTTCTCTATATTGACGAGATCAACCTGCTCAATGACTACCTTGTGGACATGTTGCTCGATGCTGCGGCGCTAGGCATCAATCGTGTTGAGCGTGAGGGCGTTTCGGTGGAGCATCCGGCGCGTTTTGTGCTGGTCGGCACGATGAATCCCGAAGAGGGGCTGTTGCGACCGCAACTGCTTGACCGCATTGGCCTCTATGTGCCGACGGAGGATGTAACCGACCCGGCTGAACGCGCGCTGGTGGTTGAGCGACGACTGGCCTTCGATGCCGACCCTATCGGTTTTTACGCTGCCTGGGCCGACGAAGAGCAAGCTCTGCGCTTGCGGCTTGAAGCTGCTCGTCGATTGTTGCCGGATGTACATATTTCGTCCTACATGCGCCAGGTGATTGTCTACCTGGTAGACCGTGAATTGCACGCAGAAGGGCATCGCGGCGATCTGGTGGTTTTGCGGACTGCACGTGCACTAGCGGCGTGGGATGGTCGTACAGAGGTAACAATAGATGATGTCAGGCAAGCCATCATGCTGGCGATGCCTCATAGGATGCGTGCTGACAGGTTGAAGCAGATACTCGCGCGCCTGCCGGAAGAGCTACCGCCGGGGATGAGCGATGCCGATAAGCCAGAGGAGATTGCAACGCTCGAAGATGATGTTGAGGTGAAGGAGCGCACCAGCGAGCGCGAGGGACAGGCGGGGCTGACACGGCGTTTGCGTGGCGAAAGCGATCTTGCGCAGGTGCAGAGCGTGATTACGATTGTGCGTGACCGCCTGATGCGCCATGAAGCCGGACGGCGCTTTCTCTCCAAAACCGCGCGCCGGAGTGGGCGTTTTACGCGCAGTCGCATAATGCATCCGGTCACCGATGTGGCCTTTTCCGCCACTCTTCGGGCCGCTGCACCTTATCAACGTCAGCGTGGTCGCGGTGCCGGTGAGCGCGTTGTTGTGCAAATTGATGACTTGCGTCAGAAGGTGCGCGAGCGCAAGACACGCTCTCTGCTAATCTTTGTGGTAGATGGGAGCGACTCCGTGATGGCGCGCCAGTTGATGGCGAAGACCAAACGTATTTTGCTAGCCTTCCTGCAAAATGCCTATGAAAAGCGTGATCGGGTAGCGATGCTAGTCTTTCGCTTCGCGCAGGGAAAGGTCGTGCTACCACCAACGCGCAATTTTGCACGCGCACGCCGCTGTGTAGAGGAACTCTACATCGGGGGCTGTACACCGCTGGCAACGGGGCTGCTGGAAGGGTTGAAACTGGCGGAGCTAGAGCGACGACGCGACGCGACCACCAAACCAGTTCTGATCATTCTGACCGATGGGTTGGCCAATATCGATCTTTCCGGTAACATGCGGCGTGACACGCCCTGGCATGATACGCTACATGTGGCACAGGAGATTGCGCTGCGTCACATTCCTACGGTCATGATAGATACCAACCCGTATGATACAGTGACGAACGAGGCGGGCGAACGAGTGCATAGTCCGGGCCGTCTATTAGCGCAGGCGCTTGCCGCCGACTATTACCAGTATTGCCCACCGCATGACGCACGTTTGCTGAGAAAGGGGTGAGGGTGGATAAGGAAAAGATGTCCCCTTGTGGGCATCAGACATGTGGGCATCAGGAACGTGCTTCGTCACTTTCTATGGCATTGTGTGATGTTTCGTTAAGAGCTGCTACTTGCAAAGGAGGGACGTTTATCAATGAGGACACGAACCGCAGTCATTTATGCTCCAGGCGAACCTATCCGTGTTGAGGAGATCGAGCTTGACCCGCCAAAGGCGCACGAGGTACAGGTCAAGATGGTCGCGGCGGGCATCTGCCACTCGGACTATCATATTATCTCCGGCGAACTGCCCAGCTATCTGCCGCTCGCGCTCGGTCACGAGGGGGCGGGCATCGTTGAGGAAGTTGGCCCCGATGTGACCAATGTCAAACCGGGCGATCATGTGGTACTGAGCTTCATCCCATCCTGTGGAAAATGCACCTACTGCATCTCAGGCCATTCCAACCTGTGTAACCAGGGGGCCGCTATTTTGATGGGGCCGCAGCTCGATGGCACCTTCCGTCTGCACGGCGAGAAGGGTGACATCGGCCAGATGTGTGTTATCTCGACCTTCAGCGAGCGTACTGTTGTGCCGGACATCTCGGTTGTGAAGGTGATGGAACACTATCCGCTCAATAAAGCCGTGCTGGTTGGTTGTGGTGTGCCGACCGGTGTGGGAGCGGTCATTCATCGTGCCAGGGTTGTGCCAGGGAGTACGGTCGTAGTCATCGGCTGTGGCGGCATCGGCATGAACGCCGTGCAGGGGGCGGCTATTGCGGGAGCGCGCATGATTATCGCCGTTGATAAAGTGGACTACAAGCTCGAACGTGCCAAAGAGTTTGGGGCCACGCATACCATTAACCCTGAGAAGCAGGATGTGGTACAGACCGTCAAAGAGCTGACCTGGGGCCTGGGCGCGGACTATGCCTTTGAGGCTATCGCTACTCCTGCCACCATTGGCATGGCTTACGCCTGCACTGGCAAAAACGGCACCACCGTCGTCATTGGCCTGACCCCCTTCACCGCCGAGTCGATTCCGGTGCCCCCGCTTGATCTTGTTCTGTACCAGAAGACGATCATGGGTACACTCTACGGCGACTCGCAGCCATTGCGCGACATTCCTGATCTGCTCAAGATGTATGATGCGGGCAAGCTCAAGCTGGACGAGCTGATTACACGCATATATACGCTCGATCAGGTCAATGAGGCATATGCTGATATGCTCGCCGGAAAAAATATACGTGGTGTGATCGAGTTCTCGTAATCCCAACTAACTGCATCGATGATGCAACATTTTGTGTGGGCGCAATGATGAAATTGCGATTTCGTCGTTGCGTCCATGCCACAAACCTCAATAAAACAGGCGAAAGATGTACACATACCCATTCAGCGCGATTGTTGGTCAGGAGCAGATGAAGCTGGCTCTGATCCTCAATGCTATTCAACCCGCGATTGGTGGCGTCCTCATTCGCGGTGAGAAGGGAACGGCGAAATCAACGGCGGTGCGCGCCCTGGCGGCTGTATTGCCGGAAATAACAGTTGTTAGCGATTGCCCTTTTTCCTGTCCCCCCGATCAGCCCACGCTGATGTGTGATACCTGCCGTACACGACTGGCGCAAGGGGAGATATTACCAATGATGCAGAGGCGGATGCGGGTTGTTGACCTGCCCATCAACGCTTCGGAAGATCGCGTGGTTGGCACGCTGGACCTGGAACATGCGCTACGCGAGGGTCAGCGTCGCTTTGAACCGGGTGTGCTGGCAGAGGCTAATCGTGGTATCCTGTACGTGGATGAGGTTAATCTGCTGGATGACTATGTGGTAGATGTACTACTGGATGCGGCGGCGATGGGCATGAATATTGTGGAGCGCGAGGGCATCTCGTTCGCGCATCCGGCGCGCTTTATGCTAGTCGGTACCATGAACCCCGAAGAGGGCGAGTTGCGTCCGCAACTGACCGACCGTTTCGGTCTCTGCGTGGACATCGCCTCTATTCATGACGTGCGCCAGCGAGTAGAGATTGTGGAGCGGCGCGAACGCTTTGAGTTTGCTCCTCAATCCTTCCTTGCCGACTACGCTGCCGCCGAACAGGAGCTACGCGCGCGGATTGTCGAGGCCGCGCGCGCGCTGCCGTCTATCACGATCTCGCGCCAGGTAGCCGAACTCATCGCGCTGATCAATATTGAACTGGATATTGATGGCCATCGCGGCGATATTGTAATGCGGCGCGCGGCTCAGACCTATGCCGCCTATCTTGATGAGCCAGAGGTCACTGCCGAGCATGTGTACACTATTGCCCCGATGGCCCTGGCCCATCGTCTGAAGCATCTGCCATTACAACAATCGGCTGGGACCCTGGAAGAAGCATTGAAAAGCGTCAAACGCAAGGTTGTTCAATAAGAAAAGAAACAACACATACATGTTGAAGGAGCGTCAGCATGAATATTGCACAGGGTTTAGCACACGCCAAAAAAGTACGTGGGAAGCATCCAGCAGTCGTCTGTGGCAACGTGCGCTATGACTGGAATGAGTTTGATCGGCGCACTGATATGCTGGCGCGTGGCCTGGCTTCGCTAGGTATAAAGCGCGGAGATAGAGTTGCTGTTCTGATGCTCAACTGCCATCGCTATCTGGAGCTGTATTACGTCTGTGGGCGCATGGGCGCGGTGATCGTGCCGCTCAACTACCGTCTGGCGCGTCCCGAAATCGTTTTTATCCTCAATGACAGCGAGTCGAAGGCTCTGTTTGTCGATAAGAACTTTGCCCCTTATGTCACAGGACGCGATACTATTCCTACTGTTGAGCATCTTATCTATGCCGGTGATGAGACGCCGGAAAGTATGCTCAATTATGAGAAACTCATCCTGCGCGGCGAGCAGTATGGGGCCAGTGCGGATGAGGAGATGCAAGAGGATGATCTGGCCGGTCTCTTCTACACAGGTGGCACAACCGGGCGGCCTAAAGGGGTTATGCTCTCGCATAAAAATCTTGTCTCCAATGCCATTCATGTCGCTATCGCCGCAGGCTATACGGAGCGTGACATCTATCTGCATTCTGCGCCGATGTTTCACGCGGGCGACAATGGTTCAACGTATGCCATGTCGATGATTGGGGCCTGCCACGTCTTTATGCCTGCCTTCCATCCGACGCAGATGATGCAGATTGTGCAGGATGAGAAAGTCACCGTGTCTTTCGTGGTGCCGACGATGGTGAATGCCATGCTGAACCATCCTGATGTGGATAAGTACGATTTCTCCAGTATGCGTCGCCTTACCTATGGTGGCTCGCCGATGCCGGTTGAGTTGCTCAGGAAGGGTTTGCAGAAGTGGGGCCAGATTTTTGCGCAGGGCTATGGTATGACCGAGACTGCTCCCCTGCTGACGGGCCTTGATCCGCTCGATCATATCGTCGATGGGACGCCGGAGCAGGTACGTCGTCTGGCTTCGGCGGGGCGCGAGGTCTTTGGCGTTGAGGTACGTGTGGTCAATGCCAGTGGTGAGGACGTGAAGCCGGGCGAGGTTGGTGAGATCATCGGGCGTGGCCCAAACGTCATGCTGGGCTACTGGCGTCTGCCAGAGGCGACCGCTGCCGTCCTCATCGACGGTTGGATGCATACCGGCGATCTGGCAACGGTTGATGAAGAGAACTTCATCTTTATTGTTGACCGCTTAAAAGATATGATTATCTCAGGGGGCGAGAATATCTACTCGGTCGAGGTCGAGAATGCGCTCTACACGCATCCTGCCGTGCTGGAAGCCGCCGTGATCGGTATTCCTGATCCTACCTGGGGTGAAGCGGTGCATGCGGTAGTGGTGCTCAAGCCGGGTATGAGTGCCACCGAAGAGGAACTGATCGCGCACGCCCGCACACAGGTCGCAGGCTATAAAGTGCCGCGCAGCATTGAGTTCAGCAATGAGGCTCTGCCCAAGAGCGGTGTCGGCAAAATTCTCAAGCGCGACTTGCGCGAGAAGTTCTGGCGCGGTCAGAGCAGAAACGTCAATTAACGCTTGTCAACTATCTAGTGAGGATGATCCATCATGCCGGAGGCAACTGAACAGTTTAAGCAGCAACTTCGTGAAGCATTTGAGTCTATCCAGGTTGGGCAGACCTTTACCTTTCGCCGTACCTTCACCGAGGGCGATGTAGCGCTGTTCTGTGGTGTCACTGGCGACTACAATCCCTATCACATTGACTATCTCTTTTTACAAGAAAGCTGGTTCAAGCGCCCGATTATCCCCGGTCTGCTCACTGCCAGCATGGTGACGCATATCGGGGGCATGATCGGTTTTCTCGCTACGGAGATGAATTTTCAGTTTCCTGTAGCTGTCTATGTTGGCGATACCATTACCTGCACCGTCACTATTACGGAGAGAGACGAGCAAAAACGTATTTTTCGAGCTAAAGCTGCCTTTGTCAATCAGGATGGCGTTGAGGTGATCTACTGCACTTTTGCCGGTTTCCCGTCTCATGTGCGTCTGGCCCGCTAGCTAGAAGGTAGAGTAATGGTTATGGCACACACAGGGACGATACTGTCGGCGTGGTTGCACTTTTTTAAACGGCCCTACCCCAGCGCCAATATGGTGCTTATTGGCGGTAAACATCCTATACTGGTGGATACCGGTTTCGGCAGTGATCTGGCGATAACGGAGCAGATGATACGTGAGAAGGGTGTAGCGCCTGAAAGGCTTTCATTGATTGTCAACACGCATTATCATGTTGATCACACGGGAGGCAATCATGGTTTGCAACAGCGGTATCGCGTGCCGATAGCGGCGCATCGCTGGGAGGCCGTGCTGGTCAATCTACGCAATGCCGATGCCTGCAATGCCGAGTGGTTAGATCAGCCCATCGAACCATACGAGGTCAATTGGATGTTGAGCGAGGGCGATATACTGGATGCCGGTGATGGGCTGCTATTTGAGGTGTTGCACACGCCCGGCCACACGTTGGGGCATATCTCGCTCTACAATGCCGAAGCGCAGTGCCTGATTTGTGGCGATGTAGTGCATAGCGATGATGTGGCATGGCTTTGCACCTTCCGCGAGGGTGTGGGAGCCTTGCAGCGCATGCTAGAGACATTCGATAAGCTGACACGCTTGCCTCTGCGCGTAGCCTGCTCCGGTCATGGCCCGCTGATTGAGCAACCCTTAGCGGCCTTCGATGCTGCGCGCCGACGCTATGAAAAGTGGCTGCATGAGCCTGAGAAAGTTGGTTGGCACGCCTGCAAACGCATCTTTGCCTATGCGCTGATGCTGAAAGGGGGCATACCTGCCGATGAGGTTGCCCCATTTCTCTTGCAGCGCGGCTGGTTTCTCGATTATGCCCGCTACGTTTTTCGCACCGAACCCGCCGATTTTGTGCAACCTCTTCTGCAAGAGATGCTGCGCTCTGGTGCAGCCGGATGGCGAGATGGGTGCCTGGTCGCACTAACGCCCTTTACACCCGTGCCACCTGACTGGGCGTGCGACACTATGCGGCCCCGCTATTGGCCCATTGTGAAGGAGGAGGGTTAGAGTTGTTCCTATTCTTGCATGCAAGGAAACATCCGCTGGGTAAAAGAAGGGCTATCATAGTAGCGAAGCCTGTGAGTAATAGAATATACTTTGGACAATATGTTGTTGACATCATGTGGCTCCTTCATTGACCTATTGATCGCCGTTATCTTACAGACGATGTAATCAGTTTGTGTATTCCTTAATGTGGACTACCCTGTTATATAAGGGAGGAGCTGGATGATGGCTCGCTTAAGTAGATACCTCAATCTGTTGCTTCTTTCGCTCTGGTGCCTTATCATATTGGTTACATCCTGTGCTGCTCCTACTGTTATCCCTGGGGTAAAGTCTACTATTCGCATTGATAATCTACTGTATACCTATTACGGTCATAATAATGCCGTGACAGCGGTGGCCTGGTCGCCGGATGGCAAGGAGATTGCTTCGGCCAGCTATGACAAAACGGTGCAGATTCTGGATGCTGCGAGCGGGCGACATCTCCTGACCTATCGTGGGCATACGAACTGGGTGACGGCGGTGGTCTGGTCGCCCGATGGACAATACCTGGCTTCGGCCAGCTTTGATAAGACAGTACAGGTATGGAATGCCAGCACGGGTCAACGTTTGTTGACCTATCGTGGGCATGATAAGGCCGTGATGGCAGTAGCCTGGTCGCCGGACGGCAAGGAGATTGCTTCGGCCGGCTACGATGGGACGGTGCAGGTATGGAATGCCAGCACGGGTCAATGCCTGCTGACCTATCGTGGGCACTCTGATTGGGTGACGGCGGTGGCCTGGTCGCCCGATGGTAAAGAGATTGCCTCTGCCGGTCTTGATACTACTGCGCAAGTGTGGAATGCCAGTACTGGCAAGATGCTTGTGATATATAGAAGCCACGTTGGTCAGGTAACATCGATAGCCTGGTCGCCCGATGGCAAGGAAATTGCCTCGGTCGGGTTTGATAGAACTGTGCAGGTATGGAACGCCAGCACAGGGCGGTCTTTCTGGATTTACTGTTGCCATGATTGGGTGAATGGTATTGCCTGGTCGCCTGATGGCGCGTATATAGCCTCTGCCAACACGAATACCACCGTGCAGATATGGAACAGCGTGACAGGCAAACCCACCTTAACATATCCTGATCATGGCCGCGAGGTGCTGTCGGTAGCCTGGTCGCCTGACGGCACGCGCCTCGTTTCCGGTGATGATGACGGGTTAGTGCGTATCTGGCAAGTGCCAGCGTCCACGGAATAGGTCAGATGTGCTATAATGGCGATAATGAACTCCTTCGGGTTAGCTAGCGAGCCATCCTGATAGATTGAAAATATGGAAAGGTACAAACTCTTATGAAAACGCTTCGCTGGACATCGCATGATCTGGAATCGCTTCCTGACCCACTTGACGGAAGACGCTATGAGATTATTGACGGAGATCTTTATATGTCCAAGCAGCCCCATTGGGAACATCAGCTCGTATGTGGTGAGATCTTTGCCGCCTTGCATGATTGGAGCCGTCAGACAGGGGCGGGTAGAGCTAATTTTGCTCCAGGGGTAATTTTTGCTGACGACGATGATGTGGTTCCTGATGTAGTGTGGATTAGCAAACAGCGACTTGCAACAGCACTGTATGAAGATGGAAAGCTGCATAAGTCTCCTGAATTAGTGATAGAGGTGCTGTCTCCTGGTTCCGCTAATGAACGGCGGGATCGTAATTTCAAACTCAAGCTCTACTCACGACGCGGTGCGGATGAGTACTGGATCATCGATTGGTTGCAACGCTGTGTCGAAGTGTACCGACGTGAGAATGCTGTTTTGCTGCTGCACAGCACTCTTTATGCCAATGATGTGCTGCAATCTCCGTTATTGCCTGGGTTTCGTTGTCAGGTCGGACAACTTTTTACGAATATGTAGCGACCAATGGTTCAGCATGTGATACAATACTAAATACATAGCATTGTCCTTCTATTGCCACTGAGCTATCGCACAGCAAGGATTGCACTGGAGAAGAGGTGTCGCTGTTGACTACTCTGAAAATTTGTAAACATGCCTGCTGTGCTTTTTTTATTTGCACTGTTGAAACAATCGTACAGCTAGTAGCGAAAGGATAGGAGTTGCATGCCCAGTTTTGCTCCAACGGAAGAACAAGAGGAGATTCGCCGTCTGGCCTATAGTCTTGCCAGCGAGCAGTTGCGTCCGCAGGGACGAGCTGCCGAGAAAAGTGGTGATATCCCCCCGTCTTTACTGCAAACTATTGCCCAGACCGGCCTGACCACGCCTTTTCCCGAAGCCTATGGCGGCTCAGGCAACCTCGAAGCTGTAACTTATGCCTTGATTGCTGAGGAACTGGCCTTCGGTGATGGCGCGCTGGCGCTCAACATGTTGTCGTCAATGATGGCTCCGGTGACGGTGGTGCTGGCCGGTTCGCAGCAGCAGCAGGAAATGTACCTGCCCCCATTTTGTGCTGAGAAAACGGCGGCGACCCGGCGTGGGAGTTTCGCTTTTGCTGAGCGTACCGGTGGCTATACCCTGGCCGAGATCAGCGCAACCGTGCGTAAGGAGGGGGAGAAGTGGATTTTGAACGGCACCAAGCGCGATGTCATTCATGGGGGGAATGCCGACCTGCGCGTTGGGCTGTTCCGCCTGGAGGGGAGCAGTGGTGGTGAGGGATTATGTGCTGTGGTGTTGCCAGCGCAGGCAGAGGGCATGAGCATGAGCAGCGACACACAGAAATTGGGACTGATAGCGGCACCGAGCGTGGGCTATCGTTTTGAGAACGTTGCCATACCGACCGATGCTATGCTGGGTGAACCTGGGAGCGCGGGCGTGCGTCGCGCGGCAGCCTTTTATAATATCTTGCGGGCGGGTGTGGCCTGTGGGATGGCGCGTGCGGGACTGGACTATGCAAGCAACTATGCGCGTGAACGTTATGCCTTTGGACGGCCTATCGTCTCCTATCAGGGTATCGCCTTTATATTGGCGGAGATGGCGATGAAGCTGGATGCAGCACGCCTGTTGCTCTGGTACGCCGCCACGCTCTGGGATAACGGCGCGGCTGATGAAGAGTTAAGCAAGGCGGCAGAGGCTGCGCAGTATCAAGCACTCAAGATGAGCAAATCGACGACGCTTGATGCGATACAGGTGATGGGGGGAGCTGGCTTTATCCAGGACCATCCTGTTGAAATGTGGGCGCGTAACGCAGCAGCAATGGAGTAAAGCACGATGATAAACTTCACACTCAGCAAGGCACAGCAGGATTTTCGCGCTTATGCGCATCAGGTAGCGCTGGAGGAGATGCGTCCGATTGCGCTGGAATGTGATCGCAGCGAGAAGATACCGGAGTCGTTCTTCTGGAATATGCAGAAGCGCTTCTGGGCCGGTTCGTCGGGCCAGGCGCGTATGCAGTCTGGTGAAGAGCGGCAGGAGAATATCCTTTCGATCATCTCGCAGGAGGAGATGGCCTGGGGCGATGCCGCGCTCTCGACCGCCATTCCGGGGCCGGGGCTGGCCGCGCCACCTATTCTTTCGCAAGGCACACCTGAGCAGCAGGCAAAATTTCTGAGCATCTACATGGATGGTCAATTGCATTGGGGCGCGCTGGCGCTGACCGAACCGGGGATTGGTTCAGATGTATCGGGCATTGCCACGACCGCCGTGCTGGATGGCGATGAGTGGGTCATTAACGGCCATAAGCACTACATCACGAATGGAGCGCGTGCCGATCTGATCATCGTCTTTGCTACGGTAGACAAAAGCCTGGGGCGTGAGGGTATTCGTCCATTTGTGGTGCCAAAGGGTACACCGGGTTTGATTGTGGGGCGTATCGAGGAGAAGATGGGCTTACGTGCATCGCAGACGGCGGAACTCATCTTTGAAAATTGTCGTATTCCAAAAGAGAACCTGTTGCCGGGCCGCGAGCGCAGCGAGAAGGCCGGTTTCAAAGCAGCGATGGGCACGCTCGATGCGACGCGCCCCATGGTGGGGGCGCTGGCGGTTGGCATCGCACGCGCGGCACATGAAACCACCTGTCAGTGGGTCAAAGAAGAGTTGCCAGCGGGCTATCCGGCGCATAAGCGGCGCGAGATCGAGGATGAGTTGGATGAACTCGGTCAGGAGATACAGATGGCACGCTTTTTAGTCTGGCGCGCGGCCTGGATGGCTGACAGGCGCATGCCGAACTCGAAAGAGGCTTCGATGAGCAAAGCCTACGCGGGTGCGCTGGTCATGAAGGTCACTGCGGCGGGTGTGCGCATTAGTGCGCCGGGGGAAGATAGCGAGGCGAAGCAGTTCCTGCACAAGTGGTTCCGTGATGCGAAGGTCTTCGATATTTTTGAGGGCACAGCACAGATTCAGAGACTCGTGATCGCGCGTCGCATGTTCCCCGGTATCGATATCCCCTAAACATTGCCGCAGAATCTGATATCAGCGAGAATAGATGCGGAAAGCCGTCGCCCTGCAACGGCTTTCCGCACCGGAAACACCCCTTGATGCGGCTATTTTTTGATGGGCTGCTTGGGAACGGGTACCTCCATCTCGTCATCGTCTTCGATGTCGAGCAGGTCTTCCTCCTCTTCCAACATCTGCTGAGTGAGCCATGTGCGCTTGTTTGCGCGTTTGCGCTCGATGACCTCATGCTTGAGGTAATCGCGTTTCGCGTCGGCCCGCTTATCACGCAGTTTGCCTCTCATGCTATCACCTCCTCTCCGTTGAGGTTGAGGTATGTCGTCATCCGCACGTCAGCAGGTAAAAACAGCAGGTTATGCACAAATGCACACCCTTTCTTGTCCGGTGACAGATGAACGATCATCGTTTGAGTGAATGGTAACTTGTAGAGATTGCTCACACACGTCCTTCTGCTATCTCTTCTCCGTAGGAAGTATGCGCCACAAATGTATATTGAGATGAGGAATGTGCATCATATCGTGAGGAATGAGCAGGACAGGAACATTTCCTCGGCCTGGCAGACTTCTGGACTGGGAATGCAGTCACAGCTAGCTGTTGGGAGGGTATCCCGTTTACGCTCTGGTGTTGCTGAACAGGTGAGTTCTGCCCTTTTCGCCACGATAGCGCTGTATATCTTGCATAGAACTCACCTCCTTTGGATATCTGTGTCATCTTGTTCGCCACAAACTACTCAAAGATAAATCTGGTAATGAGTGTACTCACAGTTATTCTAAATGTCAAGCTCTTTTAGGGTCAATCTTGCGACCTGATTGGTTGAGTACCGTGACTGTGAGATTTGAGAGGTGGACATGGCCTCTAAGATATATACGCTGCACGCTAAAAAAATCTCTCACATGATGAATGGGTACTTTGCCTCGCGCTTGCCCTGGCTCTAAATCGCGTTGGTCTTGTAGAAAGCAGGCAGAGCATGGTACACTGGCAGGTATCGAACAAATGCACTAGTTTTGCGAGGGAAATAAAAATGCTGGCAAATGTTGGAACAAAGATGATCAGCGCACAGACGATATACTGGACGAGCGTGCCATCGGCTATCGGCGAGTGTGTGTTGATGGCAACAGAACGCGGTCTCTGCTGGCTTGGCACGCCGGGCACGCCACGTACACACGGCGAACAGTGGGTGCGCAAAATATATCCTGATGCATGCGTAACAAATTCAACTCATGCAGTGTTACAGCAAGCAGCGCAGGAACTGGAACGTTATTTTGCAGGCGAACATATCGCGTTTACCTGCCCGCTCGACCTGCATGGAACGCCGTTCCAACGTGCTGTCTGGCAAGCTTTGTGTACTATTCCCTATGGAGAGACACGCAGCTATGCCGATATTGCGCGTATGATAGGACGCCCAACCGCCTGTCGCGCTGTCGGGGCCGCCAATGGTGCCAATCCGGTCGCAATCATCGTCCCATGTCACCGTGTAATCGGCAGCAGCGGCGACCTCACTGGCTATGGTGGTGGCCTGGACACGAAAGCCTGGCTCTTGCAGTTAGAGGGCATCACGCCTTATGCACATCAACGTAGGTGATGTCTTGCCATTGTTGATGTTGCCCGATCATGGCGAAGTCAAAGCGGTTGACATCCAGCACGGCGGCGATGTCGCCTGCCGGAAAATCGGGGTCGTCGCGTTCCCATAGTGCGAAGCGGCCGCTGGCGCGTAGGGCGGGGATGCGCTGTGCCAGAATGGTTTGGGCTTCGTCGTTGTGGCCTTGCAGTAGTGCCTCAATGTAGTCCGCACAGAGAGTATCTTCGTCGCCGTAGGCAAAGTCGCTGCTCTCGCCTGTTGGGAATGTTGTGATGATGCCCTTTCCGGCCTCGGCCAGTTTAAGCGCATAGCGCGCGGTAGCGGCGGCGTTGGTGAGTGCGCAGAGCAGGACGATATCCGCATTGCTGGCGCTGACCGCCCCCTGTGTGCCCGCGCCGGTGCGCTGAATCAAGCGTCGCCCGCGCAAGTTGGCGCGCTGGATCATCACCGGCGAATTATTCAAATCAAAACCGGGGATCAGGCGTCCGCCGACCTCGCCCGCGAGCAGAGCTTCCGGGTCGCGCTGGCGCAGCGCTTGTGCCTCTTCTACTTCTCGTACCAACCAGAGGCCGCGTGCGCCGCCCGCGAAGGCGTAGCCCGCGACCGTGAAGGCACGAATCACGTCAATGACAATAGCGACGCCACGAGCTTGTGTGGCCGTGGCGCGGTTTACTCGTACTAGTTGCATAAGATCAGTGTATACCTTAGTATTTGTTGATGTCTGAGAGCCGTTGGCCTGATATTGAGAGGGAATGACACTATATGCAGTGGCATCCCTCGTGGATGCTATGAGCGTGGATATCAGACACCATGATTATAGTTGCCCGCCTGTGTCAGAAAGATTCGTAACAGGCCGTAGATAATGATGGCTGCCACTCCTACTTCTATCACAATCATGGCTATCCATAGCCAGATGAGGGGAATGTGCAACTGATTGATGACTGAGTTGGCACTGAGCGTGGTAGCCAGGAGTTGACCGAGAATGTAGAGCGGTAGCGCCAGCAGCGCCACGCAACAAACAATAATAAACGCCGGTAGCACAATGCGCCACCAACCAGAGTCGCGCAGATTCTCTGTTTTGGCGGAACCGAGCGCCTGGCGGTGTTCGGTTCCGGTCTTCTCTGTGGTGGGAACACTACTGGGAACACTACTCTGCACCTGGGTTGTCTTTGTACTTGTATCTTCCATAAAACGTCTCCTGAGAGCATAAATGATAGCTGTAACCTAGTATATCACATGCAGGAAGCCAACACGGGGCGGTATCTTGCGTTGTACTTCGGTTGCATTCTACAATGTCGTGAGTGGCAAATTACTGAACCTTCAAGGAGCCGCTTTTTGACTTTGAGCCACACAACACCATATTCTATGAAAAGTGCGGCTTTCGTATCGGCCTGGGTGGCATCTACGAAACACCGTCAAAACCATAAAGGACTGAAAAATACATGCAGCTACTCTGCTCTAGTGGGGCGTTCAGTCGCAACCCGGATTTTACCAATCATCATCAGGTGCTGGCCTATGCCCCTTTTCTCGATGTCGATGGCTTTGAACTCATGTTTTATGAAAACTGGTACGCGCAGTTCGATGTTATCGTGCAAGACCTGCAACGTTCTGGCCTACATTTCCCCGCGATTCATGCTGAGAAGAACATTGGCATGGCGCTCGGCAGTTCACAGGCAGAGAGACGCGAGCAGGCAGTGCAATGGCTGAGCGCGAACTGTGAGATGGCACAGCGCCTGGGGAGTGCCGTGCTAGTACTGCACCTGTGGGGCTGGCCCGAACTGGATGACCATCTGGACTATAATCTGGAACCTCTGCGTCGTTGTCTGGATATTGCCGCGCGCTATAACGTCCAGCTTGCTATTGAAACGATACCAGCGCGTCATACCGATCCTCTGACCAATGTGCATAAGGCAATTGAGCGCGACGGACGCTGTTATGTCGCGCTGGACACCGAGTTTCTGGGTCAGAGCGGGCAGCTTGAAAGCGTCTTCACGACGCCCTGGGTGTGGGAAGAATTGAACGGGCAGCAGCGTGTGCGCCACATTCATATCAAGGATTTTGATGGTCTACCCTTCTCCAACGGTCGCCGCCGCTATCTACATCCCGGCGAGGGTTTTGTCGATTTCGAGCGTTTCTTCGTCACCCTCAAGCAGCGGCAATTCGATGGCAACATCAGCCTGGAATCGCCCGCCATCGATCATGAGGGACACGTGGATATTGAACGGCTCCAACGCAGTCTCGCCATGATCCGGCGTATGATGCTGTGAGCGGGTGCCCTGCTTGCTCTAACATTGACCTGTTTTGCTATTGTACATTAGGTTTAAATCGTGTACATTGTATACTGTTTGGATAATGAAGTTGGGAGCAATGCCGAAACAGGCAGATTTTGATGATAACCGTTTTCAAACAAGATACGCATGGTGAAATCAAGGTGCGCTACACGGGCGAGGTGGTTAAGCGCCTGCCGAACGGCATCGTGATAGTGGCATCCTGGACGCAGCCAGTGCGGAATCTGGGTTATACACAATTTGAACCGGGTGATCGTTTTGTGGAATATTATTACACAGATCGCTGGTTCAATATTTTCGATATTGCGAGCATGGACGGCAAACGCAAGGGATGGTATTGCAATGTGGCCGCACCAGCCGTCATTTCGGATGATACAATCCGGCAGGTCGATCTCCTGCTCGATGTGTGGGTGTATCCTGATGGAAGAACGCTTATACTCGATGAGGACGAGTTCGCCGCCGATACGACGCTTTCTGAAGACCTGCGTGCGAAGGCCAGGCGAGGGCTGCAATCGCTATTACAGATGATTGCAGCGCGGCAAGAGGTGTTCGCGGATATTGCAGGCTCATCTGTTTAATGTCGGTTTGTTAAGGGTGTTGGAGCCACCAGAAGCCTCCAGAAGGACATTGCTTGATGGAACAAAGGGACGCCAGGCTGTTCCGCCCCGATCTCGCTACCGATCCCGCCGCCGATCTCGGTTGGAACGTCATTACGCTTGAGTCTCACAAGCAGCTTCGCTGCAAAGTACAGCAGTTGATACGCCTGGCGGGCGCATCAAATATGACGACTGAAGAAATTCGTCAGCATCTACAACTTTATATAGAAACTTATGGCAGGTCATTTGCCTTACATCTTGTGCGTATGCTTCAGAGTGATGATGAACAGGAACGTCAGTCCATCATCTGGCTCTTGACCGTGCTGAATGACGCCGATACGATTGCTCCCCTCGAACAAATGACGCGCGATGAGACCCTTTCGCGCCCTGTTCGTCTCGCTGCCGGGCTGGCCCTGGCAGGTATGGGCGTGCTACGTGATGAACCCTCGGTGCGTCATCAGCGTTTGCGTTTGTATGCCATCTCGTGAAGGAGTAACGATGATACACCTGGAAATCCCCTTGCGCGGCACAATGGATCTCCAGCATGCCGTCTTCGACATCAATGGCACGCTGGCTATTGATGGCGTGATTGACCCGGAGGTCGTTGAACGTCTGCATGTCCTCTCGGAACAGTTGACACTCCACTTTTTGACTGCCGGGACGCAAGGCAACATCGCCGAACTGGAACGTGCATTGAATACATCATTGCATCTGATTAGCAAAGCTGAGGAGAAGATGCGCTATGTGCAGCAACTGGGGCCATCTGGCGTGGTGGCGATAGGCAACGGCATCAATGACATTGGCATGCTGCGTCTGGCCGCGCTCGGTATCGTTGTTCTCTCTACTGAGGGAGCAGCGCTGCGTGCGTTGCAGGCAGGTGATGTACTGGTGCATAGTCCGGTTGATGCTATTGATCTGCTGCTCAGGCCAAAACGCCTGGTAGCCACCCTGCGCGGATAGGATTCACGACCCTATGCAACCGGAATTGTCGAGTGATAGCAAGCTCACGCTGTCGATGTCTTCGCGTTCAGAGCAGACCACGCGCCGGGGTTTGCTTTATGTATGTCTTGCTGTGACCTTCTTTGGCATGGGATCGGTGCTGGTGCTGTGGTCACAACCCTTCAGCGCTATGGAGATTGCCTTCTGGCGGTTGACTATTGCAACGGTAATGGTTGCCATAATGGGCTTGATAACGCATCAACCCTTGCGGCTGACACGCCAGCAGGTTCCGCGTTTTCTCCTCTATGGACTGGTAACGGCGCTACATTTTGTCTTCTACATTGCCTCACTGAGCTTTACCACTATTGCGCACTCGCTGGCGATTGTCTATACCTCGCCGATCTTCGTGGCGCTCTTCTCCGTACTTGTCCTTCGTGAGTCGTTGTCGCTGCGCAAGTATCTTGGTATCGGCGTGGCAATTCTAGGTATTGCCATTCTGGCCGGTTTTCAGCCTCATTACACGGCCTGTTCGCTGCAAGGCACGGGGCATTGTATGGTGCTGGGCGATGGGCTGGCGCTGCTCTCGGCCATCTGTTATGCCATTTATTCTATCGCAGGTCGCGGTGAGCGTGAACGGCACCCGCTTTTCCGTTATACCACGAACGTCTACGGTCTGGCCGCGCTGTGGTTGTTACCCGCTACGCTCTTTTTCGCCTTCCGTCACGCCTATCCTCTGCGTGCTATCGGGGCCGTGCTGGCGCTGGGTGTCTTCCCGCTTGGCCTGGGTCACACGCTCTATAATGCTTCGGTGCGCCATATCCATGCCACCTACTCTAACCTGATTGCCACGCAAGAGGTAACGCTTGGTGTGCTATTTGGCATGATCTTCCTTCACCAGTTTCCCACACTCAACGCCTATATCGGTGGTGGCATTGCCCTGGTTGGCATTATCATTGTGTTGTTATAGTCTTAGCGTGACTAGAACAACACCTTCTATGCACAGGTACTTTCTGCAAAACTTATTCAGATAGGCCATCTATCCGTGTCAGTATCGTCTAAAAGCTCAATAGTTGTAATGCAATTGGCGGCTAGTTGTCTCTGGTAACGTTCTTGAATTAATACGATAAGCTGTTGGACTGAAATGGGTAAGAGGCGTTCGGCTATTCGAAGATGAGGTGTCCAATGAGTATGCCAGCGTTCCGCGCAGATATACACTACAAAGTAGTTTGTCTTCACTCCTTTAACGATACCAATTGCGCCTATTTCCTTCCAAGTGAGTTTAATGTCCCTACCTGCCATTTCAGGCTCTATCCGTTTGAATAGTGACACACAGAAGTACTCGAGTCCTTGGTCATTGATGATAAGAAGAGGAATGCGATTCAACAGTTGGAGCAGGATTTGCAGTAATGTGCTTACCATGCCCAGGCCAGAGAAAAGGATAGCAAATACTCCTATTATCGTACCTCCCGGCTTTCCAGGAATTTCCAGAACACAGATACCCGCAAGAGCCATTATAAATGAGGCCAATAGCCCAAGCAGTGTTCTGGTGTTCACGCGGGGAAAAATTATGATCCCCTGTTGCGGCGGCTTCCTGTTGGAGAAACCTTTTGCATCGTTCTTTGCTTTCTGCTGATTCAGATTCACCGAGCGTACAAGAGCACCTGCTTTCTTTGCTTGTCGAATTTGTTTGCCAGGAAACAAGCTTCTATAATGAACACCGCTCAGATTAGCTCCTCTCAGGTTGGCACCCTGGAGAAACTCTTTACTCAGATATGCCCCACTTAGATTAGCCTCACTTAAGTTCGCCCCCAGGAAGCAAGCTTCGCGCAGGTCAGATCGGCTCAAATCAGCGCCACTCAGGTTAGCATTCTGGAAGCAGGCCATGCTCAGGTCGGCATCACTCAGGTTTGCATCGCTCAGATTAGTGTTGCTGAAGTTGGCCCCACTGGCATTAGCCCCATGCAGGTCGGCTCTATGCATGTTGGCTCCTGTGAAGTTGGCCTCAAGTGGCTCGGACTTAACCAGGCACGCTTCAACGAGGTCAGCCGCAGAGAAATTTGTCTTGCAGAGGCTAACATTGCCGAGATTGATTCCGCTCAGATCGGCTCCGCTCAGATCGGCCTCATCCAGATCAGCATCACGCTGGAAATTCCATCTAAGACCGGGCAAGGTTTTACTAGTATCTCCTTTCCACTGGTTCCATGCCGCTATCCCCTGAGCGAGCAAAGCAAGATGTTTTTGGTTAGCCATAAGCATGCTTTCTTACTTTCTTACTTAAAGTGCCGATGCTTTAAGCTTTGCAATCTGTAGTTATACCTTGACTCTATGTCAGATATGGATCGACAATGCAGCCCTCTAGCGGGTCGCAGGCTGCTGTGAGGCCGTAGCCTTGCTCGCGTTGTGTGTAGGCCCAGGCAGCTTGCATGGCGCATAACAGGGCATCCAGCGCATCGCCCGTCGGCTCCTCAATGAGTTGTTGGGATAGCTGTGCCGTTATGTGAAGCGTGACGCCATAGAGTGCGTGGCAAGTGGCGCTTTGCAGACCGGCGAGGATGGCCTGGCGAGCGACTCGCTGTTCGGCTGATTGTAGCGTGCGCGTGTCGCTTTTATAGCGGCGTTTACCGATCAGGTTACGCGCGATCAGCCCCGGATAGCTTTCAATGACAACACGTGAGTCGGTGGTGGGGCGACAGGGAAGAATGCTTACAGGTGCGGCGAGCAGGCGGGGCACACCCTGAAAGAACATTTTGCCTACGGGAGTGCGATAGAGCATCATCGGGCTGCGCGCGTTGGCCCGGCGATCAGTCTGGCGCAAGAGCAATTTTTCGCCGACTGGCTGAGCGGCCTGATAGGCGCGTAGCGTGGCCTCGAATTGTGCTTTACCCATAGCAGCAATCAGCGCGACATAATCGGCCCAGTGTGTGGGCCAGTGCAGGGCTTCAATCAGCGCACGTGGCTGGCCGAAAGGGAAGTCTAGTGCCGCCAGCCAGGGGCCGTCGCTGTGTAGCCAGTCCTCAAACTCGCTAAAGGTAGAGAAGTTTTGAGCGCTTTGTACGTACAGTTCATTTTCGTGCAACTGGCAACCAATGCAGGTGATGGGTTTGCGACGGGGGGGCGCACTGGTAAAATCAAGGCCGTAGATCAACATGACAATCTCGTAGATGTGGTAAGACCTCTGGTGGGCCTTATGGGAATGCTACAATTGTGCCATCACATTCTTGCTGATACAGCGCAAGGTGGCAAAGACGCCTTTTCCCTGGGCGGCCACGGCCTCAAAACTGGGTACGCGGCGACGGTTCAAATAACGTTCTAGCACGGGCGTTGGTAGGGCGTTGGGCATATCGCGCTTATTCCATTGCATCACCAGGGGAAAGTGGCTCATATCCTTGCCGAGACGGCGCATATTCATTTCCAACTCGGTTAGACTCTGCACATTCTCCTCGAACTTCTCGGCCTGCGAGTCTACAACGAAGACGATGCCATCAGCTCCGTTCAGGACGGCCAGGCGGGTACGCTCATAGAGAATCTGACCGGGAACAGTGTAGAGGTGGAAACGGGTACGAAAGCCATGTACGGTACCGAGGTCGAGCGGCAAGAAGTCAAAAAAGAGCGTGCGCTCGGTTTCGGTAGCGATGGAGAGTAGTTCCCCGCGCGCGTTGGGGTTGATACTCTTAAAGACGTATTGTAAGTTGGTCGTCTTGCCACAGTAGCCAATACCGTAATAGACGATCTTACAATGAATCTCATGCGTGGCAATATTAATTAATGCCATAGGTGCGTAGCCCCTCTAATCGCGGAATAGGAGATCAATAGTGTCCTCGACCGAGGAGCGGAATTGCAGATTGATCACCGACGATTTAGTGCGCGCGGTATCGCTGCGTACACGCTCCAACGTGCGTGCCAATTCTTCCGAGGCTTTTTTTGACAGCACTTTAACAAGACCAATATGGGTGAGCTTATCAAAGATGATGACAAGCAGCCACTGGTCTTCGACCATTGACGTATAAATATTTTCTTGAACGCCTTGCTGGAAAATATTACGGAAATCTTTTTCGTCTAATAATTTTGCTACTTCGCGTGATGATGAAAACACACCCGCCAGCAGTGCGCCGAGGGTGGTGGCGTTTCTGCGCACACCCGTTCCCTGCACCGCTATGACCTGACCACTTTTATCAATTAGCATTACCGAGGTTGCGTTCGTATCATTCATGAGTTTGGCAAGTAACATAGAGATATTGCCCAACTCACGATCTGAAACGATGAGGTTGGTTAGCTGTTCCATGAACGCCCCGCCTTCCAATGATAGGCCATGTGTACCTGACAGAACTGCAAATAAGTCCATTCATCCGCCATATGCCACGAACCATGCTTCCTGCTATATATGATATTATGCAATATCGAGAGCTTCAAGAATCTCGTTTCGACTAGTTTTAACCAGGTGGCGCACGCGCCCAATATTCGATGCATTATCAGAGAGAGTGACCATCAGCGCGAAATCCCCTAAAGGATCGACACTAACCAGGCCATGCTCGTATTCCATTAATACGCCCACCACGTTGCCCCGCGCAATCTCCTGCCCTAGAGCTTCTGCTGTACTCAAACCAGTGGTCGTAATAGCTCCAACAGCTTCCAGGTCTTCTTTGCCATCGCGCGCCACGCCCTCGATCATCAGGCCGTCACGTCCGACCAGAATAGCCTGGCGCACACCGGGAATTGTGAGAAAGCGGCTCAATGCCTGCTTGAGATCAACCATGCTTGCCTCCAGGACAGATTATCAAAATCAGGTTTCCAGTTCTTTATTATTCTATTCGATGAGCGTGAGGGACGCAATATGATGGGACATCCTGGCTAATAGCTGCGTTCACCATACCCAGTTTCTCCTCTCTTGTTGAAAAGAACACTCCCTTTGCTTATCTCTCACATACCTCACGGCGGCGAGGGGACTTTTGGATAGATTGTGGGTGGTACAATGTTTATAAGCTAAAGCAAGCGAGAGCATAAGATGTGGAGTTTTTGCATGAATGAACCAGAGGCCATCATCATCTCATCTATGAATTATTTTCCCTATCGAAACGGGCATCACCCGCGCTGGATTATCATACATGGTACGGCAGGTTTCAACAGCGCACAAGAGGTGGGGTACTATTTTCAGCAGGTGGATGTGGCGACACACTATGTAATCGGAAGAGACGGAGTATTGGTGCAATGTGTGGATGAGCAGCATGGGGCCTTTGCTAACGGTGGTGTGACCGAGGGGCATGACCCCTGGTGGACACGCGCGCTCAACCCTAATCTGGTGACAATCTCAATTGAGCATGTCAAGCCACACAAAGACAATTCGGATGAACTGACCGAGCCACAAAAGTGGGCCAGCTTTCAGCTCATCCGGCGAATTTGTGAGCGTCACAACATTCCGCGCCGTTGGGCCGATGCAGAGGGTGGTATTACCGGTCACTTTTCGATGGACCCTGTGAATCGCAGCTTCTGCCCTGGCCCCTATCCCTGGGAAGAACTCTTCGCTTTTTTACGATTATAGAGGCGGCATAACACATCTTAACAAACGAAAACGCCAGGGGCGTGATGCGTCACACCCCTTGAATGGTTCCCGGTGTTGTTTGCGTTTGAAGCCTCATAAATCGCATCCCTATGGATTTAACGGTTTTTTGTGCCATAGTTCGGCGCTTCTTTAGTAATCATTACGTCGTGCGGATGGCTCTCGCGCAAACCAGCGTTAGTAATGCGAACAAAGCGTGTATTCTCCTGCATTGCCTGAATAGTTGCGGACCCTGTGTAGCCCATTGCCTGACGTAAACCACCGACGAGTTGATAGACCAGGGGGCCGAGCGGGCCTTTATAGGGTACACGGGCCTCGATGCCTTCGGCGATCAGGCGTGACTCGTCCATTATGCCGTCCTGGAAGTAGCGATCCTTGCTGTAGCTGCGTTGTTTCATTGCGCCTACCGACCCCATACCGCGATAATCCTTGAAGCGTTCGCCATGTGAGATGATGAGTTCTCCGGGACTCTCATCAACTCCTGCCAGCAGGCTGCCGAGCATCACAGTGTCCGCACCTGCCGCGATGGCTTTGGCAATATCACCAGAATACTGGATACCGCCATCGCCAATGACCGGTACATCATACTGACGGGCCACGCGCGCGCATTCGTAGATGGCTGTGATTTGCGGCATACCGATACCGGCGATGACGCGCGTGGTGCAGATCGCTCCTGCCCCGATGCCGACCTTCACTGCATCGACACCGACCTCAATGAGCGCCCTGGTAGCCTCGCCAGTGACCACGTTACCTGCCACAAGCTGTACCTGTTTGCCGAAGAGGTCTTTGATGTGTGCTACCTTCTCGATGACCATATGCGAATGGGCATGCGAGGTATCGACAACGATCACGTCCACGCCCTCTTCGATCAGCGCGCCACAGCGCTGCTCGGTATCGGGGCCAACGCCGACGGCGGCGGCCACGCGCAGACGCCCAAACTCATCCTTCGCCGCGTTCGGATACAGAATCTTCTTCTGAATATCCTTCATGGTAATCAGGCCTTTGAGCATACCGTGTTCATCGACCACCGGCAGCTTCTCGATTTTGTAGCGGTGCAGGATGTCACGGGCCTGCTCCAGTGTTGTGCCGACGGGAACGGTAATCAGGTGGTCGCGCGTCATCAGTTCGGAGATGGGCCGATCAAGGTTGGTTTCAAAGCGGATATCGCGGTTGGTTAGAATGCCGACGAGTCGGCCCTGTTCTGTGATGGGTACGCCGGAGATGTGGAAGCGTTGCATGGCATTCAGGGCTTCGCGCAGAGAGGCCGTTGGTGCGAGCGTAATCGGGTCGGTAATCATGCCCGATTCCGAGCGTTTCACCTTGTCTACCTCCTGTGCCTGATCCTCAATGGACAGGTTGCGGTGAATGACGCCGATGCCGCCCTCACGCGCCAGCGCAATGGCCAGCCGCGCCTCCGTTACGGTATCCATCGCAGCGCTGACGATGGGGATATTGATAGTTATGTCGCGTGTAAAGCGTGTTCGGGTTGAGACATCGCGTGGTAGTACAGATGAAGCAGCAGGTAGAATAAGAACGTCGTCAAATGTGAGACCTTCCATAGCGAATTTCTGCGCGAAATCGCCATGCTGATAGACCGAGGACATAACTGCGGCAACCTCCTTATAAAAACGCCCGGCGCACCCCCGTGGCGCGTGCCGGGTTTCGATGATACTCTTGTTGCATGTAAAAATCGTTGTACATGACACCTGATGCTATTGATTCGCTGGTGATACAGTGTCAGCCGTCGTGTGGCATCTGCCCGCCAGGCCCTGACCAGTAACGAAAGTTGGTGTAACGATCTTCACCTTTCTGAGTAACTCAGATATTCCTGATAGTGTAACATCTACGGTTGCGCAACGTCAAATTACAAACAAGCAAGCTGGCAAAACAGAGGCAATGGCACCACAATGACATGTGGAAAATATGTTATGTTGATTTTAATGAAAATAGTGCAGGAAGAATTGCCAGAGCGGTGGGCCTAGGACGAAGAGGCCGATGACGATGGCGAGGATGGCGTTGAGCAAGACGGCTCCGGCCGAGACATCTTTAGCGATTTTAGCGAGTGGATGATAGTTGGGCGTAACCAGATCGATACATGTTTCGATGACAGTGTTAATCATCTCGGTGATGAAGACGCCGGTGATAGCAACGTAAAGCAAGGCAAAGCCGAGGGCTGAAATATGGAGCAGGATACCCATAAGAGTGGCCAGAATAGCCAGTATCACGTGAACGCGCATGTTGCGCTGAGTGCGCAGAACGTACCAGAGGCCATTGAAGGCATAGCCGAAACTGGCGATGAATTTAGCCCACTCGCTTTTCCGTCGCGGCTGTACTTCTGGAGGAAGAGTGGGCGATGTCATTGGTGTCATGCTTTCTGTCCGATGGATGCTAAAACCTGTTGTTGAATGCTTACCATCGTCTGGTAGCCTGCCTCCGTGTGATCGTCATAGCCAACAAGGTGCAGCACGCCATGCGCGAGTAAATAGAGCAATTCGTACAGTGGGCTGTGGCCGAGTTCCTGCGCCTGTCGTTGCAAAGTGGGCCAGGACATCACGATATCGCCCAGATTCAGCACCATGTCCGGCGGAGTAACGAATTGCACTGAAGGCTGTGGCGTCTCTTGTGGTTGCCAGAGCTGTTCGGCGGGGGCGGAAACCAGGGGTTGTTCTAGCAGAGGGAAGGAGAGGACATCGGTGGGCTTATCTTGCTGGCGGTATTGCTGGTTCATCTCGCGGATACCCTCATCGTCAGTTAAAAGCAGCGTCAACATCACCGGGCGATTCACTCCTACTGCGTGCAGGGTGCGTAACACGACGTCATCTATATCCACCGTTGCCAGCATTTGCTCCACCAGGGCTTTTTGCTGGTCATCAAGGTTAATATACAATTCTATCTCTGGATGTTCCTGCATGATACCATCCTTGCCCTATACGGCCTGAGAGAGAAAAGCCCCTACAACGATCACACATTCTGCCTCATTGTAGGGGCTTCCTCTGACGGATACTGCTACGTGCTGTATATACTATAAAGCTCGTGGCCAATTGTCCATCAGACTTTGAGACTATCATACACAACTACGTTGTTTTGCGCATGCTTTTACGCCGACGCGCGGCCTCTTTCCTCTTGCGTTTCACGCTCGGCTTCTCATAATGCTCACGGCGACGTGCTTCAGCAAGAATGCCGTCCTGCTGAATCTTACGATTAAAACGCTTGAGCGCGGTATCAAACGATTCGTGTTCGCTAACGCGGACTTCCGACACAGGGATTCCCCCCCCTCATGCCCAGTTTTGAGGTACGGCATATGTTCCGGGTTTTCCAGGAATCACGTACCAGCCTCACGGACCTGCGAAAAAATTATAGTGTAGCTCTATCGTCGTGTCAAGGTTTTTGGGGTCTCCACTTGTTGCACAGACGCGGATTGTTGAGCGGCTTTTCGCCCAAAGGCGAGCAGGAAGACGATAAAGCCGAAACAGAGAATGCTGAAGAGGGTGATGGTACGATCTAGCAGGATTGCGGCGGCCATCAGATTGGTAGCGTTGCGGCTGTGATCGAAGAGGGCCAGCATAGCTAGCATACCGGCCTCGACCAGACCGATTCCCCCGCCGGTAGCCGGAATGGCGGTCAGCAGGGCCTCGCCCAGACCTATGAAGATCGCTGCCGCCAGAATATGGATGAAACTGCCGACGATCAGGTTGAGCGAGAGCGCGATAAAGAAGAAACGTAAGGCCTCGCAACTCCACACGGCAATGGTAAGAATGGTCAGTCCTGGCACACGGCGGAATGATCCCAGGATGCCCTCTTGGAGGTGATAATAGTACAGGTGCAGGCGCTGTGGTATCAGGCGTGCCAGCGGTTCACGCCCAAAACGCAGTATGAAGAGAGCGATTATGGCGGCAAAGACGACTGCCAGAGCTATTTCCAGTCCCACCTCTAGTTGCACAGGAAGCTGCCCGTGCAAGCTCACGATGATGGCGGAGATGAAGAGGAGCAGCAGGACGATCAGGTCTAGCAGGCGTTCGGCCAGCACTGTGCCGAAGCTACGTGTCGTGGGGACATTGATTTCCTGGCGCAGCAGGTAGGCACGGTAGAGGTCACCCAGCTTTGCGGGTACCACTGCGTTGGTGAAGAAGGAGATGTAGATGATCTCGACCAGTTTCCAGAAGCCCGGCAGGTGAATACCGTGTTCTTTCTTATAGCCAACATTTTCCAGCAACATATGCCAGCGCAGCGCACGCATTGCGAAGGAACAGTAGTAGATGAAGAAGGCGGCGAGAAAGAAGAGGAGATTGGCCGAGCGCATATCGGCCCATGTCTGTTGCGGATTGATATCCAGCTTCTTAGCGAAGAAGATCAACGCGGCGATGACAATGAGGAGTGGAATCAGAGTACGCCAGTTCAGAAGTCGCTTCTTGAGCGAAAGCTGCTCGCGCGTAATCTCCGGCTCTGCGACTTCTGGAGAAAGTGCTAATGTTTGCTGAGGTATTCCATTATTCTGGTCTATGTCGGGAGGATCTTTCGACGATAGAGCATTGGCACCACTGATATCGTCGGAAGGAGGATCAAAATTTTGTCTCATATCAATCAGTACGCGACTTTCTCTTTGTTGTAACTCTCCTGGAGCGTTACTGCTGGCAGGCGGATAAGCGCCACCAGCAGTAACGCGAAGAGGATGGTCATACTATGGACATATAAGTTATCGACCATATTATGCGTGCAGACTGTAACCAGAGAAGCGATCAGGCCGATGGCAAGCGCGCGATCATCGGTGAGCATCTGCATTTTTGCGTGTGAGCGCAAGGCCTCTACCTCTGTCATAATACGTTCTGGGAACCTGCGACGTTGCTGTTGTTCTCGGTAGCGTCGATTGAGCCTGCGATACGCCTGTGCGCCTGCGGTGAAGAGCGCGCCCAGGAAGAACAGGAAGGCGGTAAGGCCAATGATGCCGGTTTCAGCAGCCATATTGATATAGTAGTTGTGAGCGTGACCTAGCGAGTTTACGAAGATGGTGATGTAGTACTGGGGATAAGCATTCGGATAGTTGCCGATGCCCACACCCGTCCAGGGATGGGTAATGAACATCTGGATACCGGCATACCAGTGAGCCAGGCGCTCTGCCGTTGAGTAATCCTGGGGGCTTGGTGCGATGAAAGAGATCTTCTTTAAGCCCAGGATATTGATAACGGGGTTAACCAGTTTCTGGGGTACCTTACCTGCCAGGTAGCCCGCAGTGATGAGCAGAGCACCCACGACACCGATAGCGGCCAGTTTACGCATCAAGGGAACGCCGATGACCAGGATCACCAGCAAGCCAACAGCCATAGCGATTTCGCCGCCGCGTGACTGAGAAAAAATCTCTGCCGCTAGCAAGAGTGCCGCCGTGATAGCGGCCAGGATACGTGTTTTCGCTTTACCGCCTAGAAGCGCGGGTGCGAGTGCCACCATCAGCGTCATATTGATATAACCGGCATAGGGGTTAGGTTGGCCGAAGGTGCCATAGACGCGCAGACTGGCGTCGCGGATGAATGCCTGCGGGCCAATATCGAAGAAGTACTGGATGTAGCCGTAGATCGCCTGTGAGATAGCGGCCAGACAGAGGACTGTTATCAGCGTCCATATCTGTCGTCGCGTTCTAAAATATTGCGAGCCGATTAGGATCACGATCAGTAGCTCGATCCATTTCGCAAGCTCTTTGAGACTGGTTCGCACGCTGTACGCACCGGTCATAGAAATGAGCATGGCAATGAGCAGGATAACGACGCTAACGATGAGATAACGCGGGACGGTATGCTCTTCGCGGTCCAGTACGGTATTGGCGATGTCGCTGTGGGGCAGCACAGGACGCAGGATGAAACTCAGCAGCCAGCCAACCGCCAGCAACCCGACCAGGATATCGGCGCTGTTCAGGTTCGCGCCGACCAGTGTAATTGTATCGACCGATCCCCAGGGAACGGCAATCGGCATGAGATAGAGTGCCACGCGGGGACGTAAGATGGCCCAGATGGCGACGATGAGATAGAGCGGTATGCGCAGATTCCAGGGTTCGTGCAAGAAGAGCAGACACCCTAGCAAGAAGAATGCGCACAACAAACCGATCAGGTTTACCACTGTTGCTTGTGAGCGCAGGCGGTCAAACACCCGCACAGAGGGCGAAGGCGGCGTGTTCGTTCCTTGTGTTCCTGTTTCGATATAATACATGGCGATGTCAATCTTTGCTAGCGACCATTCCTCGTCAGCGGCGTAGAGCTAACGAACGGGCGATAGATGCTCAATACGAGTTTTGAACCAATCAATCGTGCGACGCAGACCTTCTTCCATGCTAACTTGAAGCCGCCAGCCCAGCACCCGCTGCGCTTTGCTGATATCTGGCCGTCGCCGCTCCGGGTCATCAACACGGCTCGGCTCGTAGAGAATAGGCGAAGAGGCGTTGCAAAGTCGAATAATCGTCTGGGCATATTCCAGCACCGTATGCTCCTCCGGGTTGCCGAGGTTAAAGACCTCACCCGTCGTGTTGGGCTGGAACATAGCGCGTACCAGGCCGTCCACCAGGTCGCTGACATAGCAGATGCTGCGCGTCTTGGTGCCATCACCATAAATGGTCAGAGGCTCATTTTTCAGTGCCTGTGTGATAAAGTTGGGAATCATGCGTCCATCGTCGATCTGGCTTTTAGGCCCGTAAGTGTTGAAGATACGCACGATGCGTACATTGACGCCGTACTGACGATAGAACTCCATGGTCAGTGTCTCGCCTAAGCGTTTGCTCTCGTCGTAGCAGGCACGTGGGCCAATCGGATTGACGTTGCCCCAATAATCTTCCGTCTGCGGATGTACCAGAGGATCACCATAGATTTCAGAGGTGGAAGAAACCAGGAAGCGTGCATTTTGTTTGCGTGCCTGCTCCAACATATGATAGGTGCCCAGCGTGTTAGCCATAATGGTTTCAATCGGATGGTTCATATAACCAACCGGGCTAGCAGGACTGGCGAGGTGAAAAATAGCATCGGCTTCAAAAGAGAATGGCTGTGTCACATCTTGTTGCATATAAGTGAAATTTGGATGGTGACGAATATCTTCTATATTTTGTGCAGAGCCAGTAATATAATTATCAACACAGAGGACAACATGCCCTTCCTGCAATAAGCGTGCGCAAAGATTGGAGCCGACAAACCCCGCTCCACCGGTAACAACAATTTTCAAAGGAAAAACCTCCAGGGATTTTTTAGAGAGAAATCTCTTGTCAGATATCCACTTCTATTATACCTTAGTGAAAAGACGAAACGTATACGTGAAGGTAACGATGGTAGTATTGTCGGGGTTTCCATGTAGCGTCTCTATTATACCAGGATCTGGAAGGACAAAATTGATGGCTCGCATTCTCTCCCGCGTTGATCTCCAACGCTGTCTGACCATGCCTGCTGCTATCGCGGCGATGCGCGTCGCTTTTCGTGCGTTAGCGGCGCAGCAGGTGCAGATGCCGCCACGTCTGGCGGTGCCATTGCCGGAGCAAGGTGTTACCTTGTTAATGCCCTCGTTGTTACAAACGTCAACTGAAGATGCCCTTAGCCTTAAAATCATCACGGTAGCGCCACGCAATCCGTTTCGTGGTCTCCCTCTGAGCTATGCCTCGGTGCTGCTACTCGATCCTTTCAGTGGACGCACACTGGCGATCATGGAAGGCGGCTGGCTTACTGCCATGCGTACCGGCGCGGTCGCGGGCCTGGCCACCGACCTGTTTGCGCGACGCGACGCAGATGTGCTGGCGCTCTTCGGAGCCGGTGCGCAGGCGGTGACGCAGGTGCTGGCAATCCATACTGTGCGACCGCTGCGCGAGGTGCGTGTGGTCAATCGTAATGAAGAACATTATCACCATCTGGTTGCGCAGCTCCGGGCATTGCTCGGCCCATCCTGTCCCGCTATACGGCGTGCTGCCTCGGCCCACGATGCGTTGGATGGTGCTTTGCTGATTGATTGTGCCACGACAGCGACGATGCCCCTATTTTCCTATCAGGATGTCATGCCAGGAACCCATATCAATGCCATCGGAGCCTTCACGCCGGAGATGTGCGAAGTTGGCACAGATACCCTGACGCATGCTCGCATCATCGTCGATCAGCGCGCGGCGGCTCTAAGCGAGGCCGGTGATCTCTTGCAGGCAATGGCGGCGGGCGTTACCACCCCCGAAGACTGGCAGGAACTGGGCCATGTGCTTGATGCCGATGTGCAACGTCAGCCGGAGGAGATCACCGTTTTCAAGTCGGTCGGTGTGGCCGTACAGGATGCCGCCGTTGCCACCGTTGTCTATCAAGAGGCTTGCGAACTGGACGTGGGCATCGAAATAGATGTCTAAAACCTCTGTTTATTGTGTCCGTGCCTGCCGTCGTTTCCAGACGCGATACATGACTTCATCACCCCAACTCAGAAAGCCGCTGGTCGTGAAGCCGTGTACGATGACGACGGCGAGCAACGAGCGCGGCGTGGGTTGCAACAGGTAGACAGCGCTAAACACCAGGGCTGCCAGTCCCACGCCGCCGACGCTGCGCCAGCTCCACTGGCCCAGACGGTGATAGAGCGTATAAGTTGCGGTGCTGACCAGCCAGCCCCAGCCAAGCCAGCCCGTCCATTGCGTGACCGCCGCCAGCACGAAGCCACGAAAGAAGAGTTCTTCGACGGGGCCGTTGATGAAGAGGTAGAAAAACCCCTGTAACAGGTGGTCGCCCAGCGTAGGCCAGCGAAACCAGGGGCCAACAACACGCATGCGATAGATCACAGCAAAAGTGGCCATTACGATGCCGATGAGTAGCCCTTCAATTGCCTGCTGTGACGCATCATGCAAGGTGAGTCCTAGAAACGATAGGGGCAGATGCAGGATGACGATATAGAGCAACGGTACCGCCGCCATCGGTATGATACGGAAGAGTGTATCCGACCAGAGCCAGCGCCATGTATTGCGCACGGTCGAGCGTGCCACACTCGGAGTTTGGGTTTTTGTCGATGACACTCGTGTTCCCCGCCTTGGTAAAAAAATGTCCTTCGTTCTGGTTTGCGCCTGATCCTGTGTCCTGGCTTGTGCCTGATCCTGTGTCCTGGCTTGTGCCTGATCCTGTGTCGTTGCCATCACATTCCACTTACTTTCTTGCTCTGTTAAGCACTATTAAGGCTCCGTTAAGTAAGTGTAATATATGGCAAGTCACATGTCCAGATGACTATGAATAGTAATACGCCTGAACGTCCCACATAATGGCGGGCGCTTGCCGTTATAAACAGGCTAGGCTCTTCTACATGCCCAACAAGCCTTCCAGGCGGCGTAGTCCCTCCTCGACCTCTTCGCGCGTTAAATTGCCTGCTTGCAGGTCGTAGTTGCTTTTGGCTAGCAGGCGGTGGTAGAAATCCAGGCCCTCTTGATGCAGGATGGGATTAGTGGGATCAGGTTCCAGTAGCTCGAAGAGCATGTCTTCGGCCTTCGCATAGCGACCGCTTAGCTCGTAGTAGCTGATCAGTTTGCGTTTGGTGTGTGCCGGTAGCTCGTATTCGGCCAGGGATTGCAGCAAATCGTCGATGTCAGCGAAGAACTCGTTCTGGGCCAGGGAGCGATCATGCAACTGCACTTCCAGAAAGAGGTTGAGCGAGCGCAAGTAACGATAGTAGCTCTCGGTGTCGTTATCTTTAGCCTTGTAGATGTCGCCCTCAGCCTTGAGCAGCGATGCGACCCACAGGCATTTATCGATGTTGAGTGTGCCAAGCGGCGAGAGGGCTTGTGCGAGCATCTCGTCCGAGAGCGAATTGATGAAGCGCGAGGTCAGGCCGGTGGTCTGGAGCATCAGTTCGTCGATATAGATGAGAGCGTCTTCAAGCTGATCGGCTTCGCGCAGTCCCAGAATAATCGCCATTGCTCTGCCGATGCGTTCAGCAAGGCGTAGAATATAATCTTTGTTAATCATATTCAAAACCCAACCTGACACCCAGAACGGGTGTCAGGCATTGATAGTATTACGACAGGCGCGCAATCGCGTCATCGATACGCTTCATGCTGACTTCGCGTCCCAGAACTTCCATCATTTCAAAGAGCGGGGGAGTGGCGGTGCGTCCACTGACCGCCGTGCGGATCGCGCCGAAAAGCTGACCAACTTTGAGGCCAAGTTCTTGAGCTAAAGCACGCATAGGCGGTTCCATCAGCGTATGTTCCCACTCCAGCGTCTTGAGCCGTTCACGAGCGGCCTCTAGCGCAGCGCGCGTGCGAGTGGCATCCATGCCTTTTTGAATGAGCAGAGCGGTATCATAGCTGATCTCCGGCTCGTAGAAGAAAGAGACAACATAGGCGGCCTCGCCAAGCGTCTTGAGGCGCTCATGCTCCAGGCGTAACACGCGCGTGGTATACTCAACATCGAGCGGGCGCTGAACGCTATCGGGCAAGCCCCCCTCGCTTTGTGGACGCTCCAGGTAGGGTAGCGTGCGCCGCACCAGTTCATCGAGAGGCAACTGGCGAATGTAGTAGCCGTTCATCCACAACAACTTGTCGGGATCATAGATGCCCGATGCCACGCCGATGCGATCCAGCGTGAAGACCTTGATTAGCTCCTCGCGCGAGAAAATCTCGGTCTTATCATCATAGGACCAGCCGAGCAGGGCCATGAAGTTTACAACGGCCTCCGGCAGATAGCCTTCGCGTTTGAAATCCGACCAGGAGGGGGCGTTGCGCCGTTTGCTGAGTTTGCGCTTATCCTTGCCCAGAATGTTCGGAACATGATAGATCTTTGGAAATTCCCAGCCCAGCGCCTCGTAGATGCGCACGTGTAGAGGAGCGCTGGAAATCCAGTCCTCGCCGCGCAAGATGTGTGTGATGGCCATTAAGTGGTCATCGACCATCGCCGCCAGATGGTAGGGAGCCAGCCCGGTAGACTTGAGGATAATCATGTCATCCAGATTGCTGTTCTTGAAGATCATATCACCGTGCAGTTCATCGTGGACAATTGTCTCTCCCTCCTCCGGCATAGCAAAGCGTACCACGAACGACTGCCCACTGGCGGCGAGTTCGGCCTTCTCCGCCTCGCTCAGGTAGCGACAGTGACGATCATAGCGCGGCGGCAGTTTTTGCGCCTCGCGCTCCTTGCGCACCGCCTCTAAGCGCTCCGGTGTACAATAGCAGCGATAGGCGTGTCCAGACTCGATGAGCTTGTTAGCATAATATTGATAGAGTGCCTTGCGCTGTGTTTGATAGTAAGGGCCGTAGGGGCCACCGACGAGCGGGCCTTCGTCAAAATCCATACCCAGCCATGCAAAACCTTGAATGAGATCGTCAACCGCACCTTCAACTGTGCGTGTGGTGTCTGTATCTTCGATGCGCAGAATAAATTGACCGCCGTTATGGCGCGCGTACAGCCAGCTAAAGAGCGCGGTACGGAAGCCGCCGATGTGCTGAAAACCGGTTGGGCTGGGAGCGAAACGCAGGCGCGGTGTCTTCTCCGCTCTGGCCTCCTGCTGCTCCTGTGTGCGATTGTCGATCTGAGTCATAACAAAAAATTCACTCCACCTTCCATATGTGCAATGTGTACGGCTCTATTGTACCATAGAGTACCGGCGAGTGAATAGCACGTGTCGTGGTAGGGTATCATTATTGTTGGGGTGCAGTGTTATTGCGTGTGAATACGACAGACATCGAAAAAGAGGAGCTATGCCAGACGATTTTTCACTGTTTGAACAATTATTGCCGGATACCGCAACAGTCTCTTCTAATGGCGTGATCTATCTTGCCGGACATGCTGTTCCGGCTTTGGCGCAACAATTTGGTACGCCACTGTATATTTTTGATCGTGCTACTATTCTGCATGCCTGCTTACAGTATCGGCAAGCTTTTCAAGATGGGTATCGTGCTTCTCCTGTGCGGTTGCTATATGCGGCGAAAGCCTATCTTTCGCCGCTCATTGTGCGTCTATTGGCTGAACAAGACATGGGATTGGATGCGGTTTCCGGCGGGGAGTTGCTGATGGCACAACGGAGTGGCTTTCCGATGGGGCGCGTCTCGTTTCATGGAAACAACAAGAGCGAGGACGAGCTACGACTGGCCTTAACGTTGGGGGTCGGGCATATTGTGCTGGATAATTGGGCCGAGCTAGAGCGCCTGACCCGTATTGCTCGTGCTTCGGCTGTTCGTCCCTCGGTACTGCTGCGCGTGGCCCCGGATGTAGAGACAGAGACACATCGGTATCTGCAAACCGGTCATGCCGCCGCCAAATTTGGTTTCCCGCTTGGCGGCAATGAGGCGTATGCGGCGATTCTGCGCATTCTCGCGGATGATGTACTGGTTTTGGATGGTCTGCACGCGCATAGCGGTACCATGTTACGCGAGACGCGCCCGTATCGGGAAACACTACAACGTCTATTGGCGCTGGCCGAGCGTGTCTATCAGGAGACGGGGTGGTGGCCGCGCGAGATCAGTCCGGGCGGTGGCTGGGCGATTGCAACCGTTGATGTGCCGAATGTGCCACCTGTTACCACACTGGCTCAGGCGCTGGATGCCACTATGCGAGAGGCGTTAGCGGCTTTTCCCATGACGTTACCAGCTCCTACGCTGAGCATCGAGCCAGGACGTTCGATCATCGCACGCGCGGGTGTGGCCGTTTATCGTGTAGGAGCGCGCAAAGTGACACCAGGGGGGATCACATACCTGTTCGTGGATGGAGGCATGGCTGATAACATTCGACCCGCGCTCTATGGTGCGCGTTATACCGCGTTGGCGGTTACCCGCGCTCACGCGGTTGCCGAAGAGACTGTCTGCGTGGCCGGGCGTTACTGCGAGTCTGGTGATGTGCTGGTCGAGCGTGCTGCGTTGCCAGTGATGCATGAGGGTGAGCTGTTGCTTGTACCCACTACGGGCGCGTATTGTCTGCCGATGGCAAGCAACTATAACCTTGTGCCCCGTCCAGGCGTAATACTGGTGGATTTCTCGCACATTGCTCTGATGGAGCGGCGGGAGACGTATGATGATTTGTTGGCTCGCTATGTCGTGTAATGAAAGAGTGACCTTCTACGTCTTCCATCTATAGAGAAGGTATTTATTGTCAACAGCCAGCGTTGGAAGCTCGGTGGAGCAGAAAATAAAAGATGAAAAAGTGGTTTCAGCACTTACAGAAGCAAGAACCTGTGATTGATGAGCATAGCTTGCCGACAGAACCTTTGCCGCCGCTCGATCCGCAGGCACCGCTGGTATTGCCTGCAATGCCGCAGTATCCAGCGCAGGCAGGTGATGTTGTCGATGTTACCAACGTGCCAACGTTACCAAGCGCGCAGCCGATTGGCTCCCCCGCTATTGCTGCCCCGTCACCGGGCGTGGCGACACCGGTTTCCAGTGGTGGGCAGTGGCCACCGTACCAGTTTCCTACCATACCTTCGCCCGCGAGTGTCGTGCCGACGCCGCCCTACCCGGCAGTTCCGCCGCAGATACCTCAGCAGGATCCAACATGGCTGCAGCCGAACGTTGGGCAGCGTCTGACGAACATGAGGCAAAGCAGTAGCCGGAGCATACCGATACCACTGATAGTGGGCTTATGTTTCGTGACAATACAGCTTCTGCTAGTCGCGCGACTGATTGTATTGTTTCTTCCAGGTGGAACAACCTCGGCGTGGTCGGCAACCATTATTGCTCTTGGTGATCTTTGCGCGGAACCTTGCTTCGCGCTGATCCAACAGGCAGGACTACCCGCGCCGGTCAATGTAACCGTAGCAGTATTGTTGGCAATCTTCGGCTATGGTATCCTCTCGCGCATGCTGGTTCGCCTGCTGAAAATACTGCTGCACCGGCAAAGGGCCAGTACTGTGTAGGGATGGCTGTATCCCGCCCGCCTGTTGCGGTGGATTCATGGATAGAGAGTCTGGAAAGGACGCTCAGTCTTTTCCAAACTCATCAAGGACATCCAGACTGTTGATGAAGTCGCGGTAGGCATCCAGGTTGTCGATGTCATCGTGCTTCGTTTCGGGTTTGGCACGCGGGGTTTGCGGCTCTTCAGCCGACTCAATAGTGACTCCTGCGCGATCCAGCACACTCTCTTCTACGTAGATCGGTGCTTTAGCGCGCACGGCGAGTGCGATAGCATCGCTAGGCCGTGAGTCGATCTCGACATGCCGCCCGGATACATCTAATACAATGCGTGCATGGAAAATCTCATCGATCAGGTCAGAGATTACAATGCTGACGATGCTTGCCCCAAGCTCGGTGATGACGTTTTTCAGCAAGTCATGGGTGAGTGGTCGGGGGGAAGTCGTGCCTTGAAGTTCGACGGCAATCGCATATGCCTCTCCCTGCGCTATCCAGATGAAGAGATAGCGTTCTTGCTTGATAGCTTTCAAGATGACCACTCGCTGCTGCGTAGCCAGATTGATTCGCACGCTTTCAACTGTCATCTCAACCATGTTGTTCTGACTCTCTCTTTCATGGCTTACGTCCGTCGAAAATCCGACGCCCCTATTGTACACCTATCTTCATGCGCGTCGCAATAAGCGATGCTCTCCTCGCCACTATCCTGAATCGAGTATAGCAAAACATGTCCAGTATTCCAAGTGGTTAAACGTGCAAAAATGTTGTTCTTTGCCTGGGATGGCAAGAGGAAAAAATATTCCAAAATTTCGTTCCAAAAAAGCTTGTATTGCGTCAGCATGTATGCTATCATATGTTTGAATAGCCGTTCTAAAGGTAGATGGGGAGTACTGTATAAACCTGTTCAGAAAGGCAGGAGAAAACTATGTCATCCGAGCAAGCCAGCGATATACAGCGCCGCATGTATAACTTCATTGTCGAGTATATCGGTCGGGAAGGCATGCCCCCGACCAACCGCGAAATCGGGCGTGCCCTCAATATTGCCAGCACCGGGCATGTCGATTATCACCTCTCTATGCTGGAGAAAAAAGGTTGGATTATCCGTCAGTCAAAGAAGAGTCGTGGTATCAAACTGGCGAAACAAGCGCATACACAGCGCAATGGTATTCGCATTATGGGAACAATTGCCGCCGGTGAGCCGATTGATATTTACACTGAGTCAGAACAAATGCTGGACATCGGGCATAACCTGAGCGACAGTGAAGATGCTTACGCGCTGGTGGTCAAGGGCCGCTCCATGATTGAAGATCATATCTGCGATGGCGACTATGTTGTGATTAAGCCCCAAAAAACGTGCCAGAATGGCGATATTGTGGTTGCGGTTCATACACAAGACGGGGTGAGCGGCACTGCCACGCTGAAGCGTTTCTTTCAAGAGAAGGAGCATAATCGCGTTCGTCTGCAACCTGCCAATTCTGAGCTGGATCCAATCTTCATTCCTAAGAGTGAATGGGATAGCGAATGGGAGGTGCAAGGCAAGGTAGTGGCAATCTTTCGCCACTATAGCGCTGCCTAGCTCGTTTGCTCTGGCCTGACTCACGACCTGAAAATCTGTGATATCGGTGCCTGCTCTTATGAGCGTGGTACCCTCTCTTTATGCAGAGAAGAGGAGACTGGTATGCATCGCCCCTTTAAGGCAGAGCGATGTATACTCAGACCTCTTCTTTCAAGAAGATAAAGTACAAAATCTCTGTCCACACATGGGATGAAGGTCCCTTTTTTTGGCGATAAGGGTATGCATTTTTATCGTTGTTGAGTTTATGCTTTTATTTCGTGTTTTTTACCCTTTGTCCTCTATCTATCCTCTTGTGGTTTTGCTTTAAATCTGATATACTGATAGCTAGCAGGAACATATTGTCTGAACATACCCTGTTCACGCATACCCGATTGATGATGTCTTAGAAGCGCAGGAAAGGGGCCTTATGAAGGCTGTGCTGACAGCGTTGGTGCTTGTGATAGGTGCTGCTGTAGTACTCTGGTTTGGGAACACCTTGAATTCGTGGGTTGTGGGCGGCTTAATCGGAGGCCTGGCGGCCCTGCTTATCAGTATTCCGATCTCATTACTCATTTTCTCTCACTTATCACGTCGTCATGATGAACATCTGCGCGCTGTTGCTCAAGAAGAAATGATACTGGCGCGCGAAGAGAGTCGCCGTCTCCAGATGCAGGCGGAGCGGTCGATACGAATGATTGATGCTCAGCCTCCGCTACTGGATGTCCCCCGCGCCGCTCTACCAGGCACCAGCCGTCGTCTGTCCTCTCAGGCCCTGGCTGCTGCTGATGGAAACTACCCGCCAGCGCAGGAAGCACGTCATGCCGCCGACCTACCTATTCCCCGTCGAGGTACCTACCTACCAGAAGTGGTTCGTCAACCAAAAATGCCGCCCGCTCCTACGCCCCAAAAGCGTACCCCGCGCCGCGCCGCCTATCCTGGTTTCTATGGCTATCAACCTGGTTCTGCGCTCAGCCGACTCCAGGCGGAGGCACGACGTACTGCACGTCTGGAAGCGGCTCAGCAATATGATGATATTGATTTGATGCCGCCCCATGCTGCCTACGTCCCGCGCTCCTATGCTGCTACACCGCAAGAGGCGTTTGATGCCTATGAGGAGGAGGTACAGGATAGCGAGCATCTACGGGCGGTTCGTCAGCAAACGGATCACCTGCAAGCTATGCGCCGTGCCAATCAACCGCGCCCTCAGCGTGTTGTCGAATCGACACCGCCGCCGACTGCTGCCTCGCGGGCGCTCATGACGAGTAATGAAATGGCCAGTCGTCGGGGCCGGGCATCTTCACCCTCAGATCCTCAGACCGAGTATTTGCAAGACTCTGCGCGGAGCGCGTCACTCCACCAGAGCCGCCATCTGCCACAGCAAACCGGACAGATAGGCCGTCGTCCGCAGTTAGCCAACATTCCTGCTGACCCGGCCCGCGAGCCTGATACCACCGGTCTGACCCGTCACACCCTCCAGCGTCGCGCCCCTTATACCTATGAGGATGATGAGGTGCGCCAGCAGTACGCGCAGCAACTCAACGGCCCTCCTCCCGTGCGTCGCTCATCGCGTTTTGCGCCGCACGTTGAGGAGGACGAAGAGGTGTAATGATTAAGAGGGAGCAGTGACTACTGGTGTCTCTCTCATCGTTTGTCCTGTTGGAGCAGTTATTTAGGCTGCATCCTTAGAGCACCATCCAACCTGACCGTTTCTCCGTTCAGCATTGGATTCTCGATAATATGCTTTGCCAGCGCGGCATATTCGCTGGGGCGGCCCAGGCGTGGTGGGAACGGCACCTGTTGGCCGAGCGAGATGCGCGCCGGTTCCGGTAGTCCGGCCAGCAGAGGGGTGTCGAAGAGGCCGGGAGCAATGGTCATGACACGGATACCGTTAGTAGAGAGATCGCGTGCGATGGGGAGCGTCATGCCGACAATGCCCCCCTTCGAGGCGGAGTAAGCTGCCTGTCCGATCTGTCCTTCAAAAGCGGCTACCGAGGCAGTATTGATGATGACACCACGTTCGCCCTCCTCATTCGGCTCGTTAGTCGCCATCGCGGCGGCGGCCAGGCGAATCATATTGAAAGTGCCGATCAGGTTGACCTGGATCACTCTGGTGAAGTTCTTGAGGTCGGCTGGCCCTCTCTTACTCAGCGTGCGCTCGGCCAGGCCGATGCCGGCACAGTTGATCAGAACATGCAGGCCGCCCGCGTCAACGGCGGCTTTGACGGCTGCCTGAGCATCGGCCTCTTCCGTCACGTTGGTTTTGACAAATATCGCGCCGATCTCTTTAGCATATGACTCACCGAGTTCAGCATTCAGGTCAGCGATGACAACCCTGGCTCCTGCCTGTGTGAGCAGGCGCGCGCAAGCACCACCCAGCCCGGAGGCCCCGCCTGAGATCAAAACACCCTTGTTCTGTATTTCCATCTATTTTGTCCTTTCTGCACTACTATGAACGGTAGAGATAACCTCTCTCTCAATCATATCCTTTTGGCGACAGGTTTTGCCAGGGGGAAGGCAGCGTACCCGCGAGGCGGGACAGGGCACCCTCGCTCCTCGCGGATACACTGCCTTCCTTACTTGTCCTATGAACGTTGGAGTGCTAGACTTCTATATAGCGCATAAGAAAAATATTCTGGTATCAGACAGCCATCTAACTTTAAGGAACGTTATGACTGATAAATACGAGCGGTTGCAGGCTCTGCAGCGCCAGCAGGAACGTGTGCAACGGCGTATCGAGCGGCTGGAACAGGTGAGCAACCGCTATTCATGGGTGCGTGTGGCGATCTTCTTTGGTGGGCTGGGCCTTAGCGTGTTGCTCGCCTTGCTCACTATCTGGTGGATCGGTGTGCTGCTTGCTCTGCTGGTACTGTTCTGCTTCTCCATTGTGGCCCATTATCAAGGCATTGTTGATAGAAGCATCGTGCGTCATCGCATCTGGCTGCGCATTAAGCAGACGCATGTGGCGCGCATGCAGTTGCATTGGGAGACTATTCCGCGCACGGACATAGGTGAGCCTTCAACGGAACATCCCTTCGAGATTGATCTGGACATCACGGGCGAACGCTCACTGCATCAATTGCTCAATACTGCCGTCTCGCGTGAGGGCGCTCTGCTCCTGCGCGATTGGTTGCTGAACACTGTGCCGAATCTGGCGACAATCAAACAACGACAGGTATTAATCAGCGAACTCATCAGCATGACGCGCTTCCGTGACAAGCTCACGCTGAAATCCATGCTGGCCTCGCGGCGTGCCGCGCAACACCTGGAAGGGCAACGTCTGTTGCACTGGCTGGAGCAGCCTGATCCTTCCGGCTCGTTAATTCCGCTCATGTGTACTTCCTCCTTGCTCACGCTGCTCACGCTGATATTGCTCATGCTGACCTTCACTATCAATCTGCCACAATACTGGCTGCTCACGCTGCTCTGCGTGATCGTGCTGTTCTATTCCACAGGCAAGCAGCGCGGGGATCTCTTTGAGGACGCCTATTATCTGCGTGATGCCTTTGCCACACTCAGCGGCGTCTTCGCTTTTTTGGAGCAATATCCTTATGGCGGGCATGAGCAGCTACGTACTTTCTGTCAACCGTTTTTTGCCCACGAGGCTCAGCGTCCCTCGCTGTTGCTGAGACGCATTGCTCGTATCGCCGCCGTTGCCACGTTAGAGAAAAACCAGTTTTTGCGCTTGATTATCAATGTTTTGCTGCCTGTAGAGACCTACGCGGCCCATCGTTTACGGCACTATAAGGCGCAGGTGGCGCGCAGTCTGCCCACGTGGTTGGAGCTATGGTATGAGCTTGAGGCTCTCTGTTCACTGGCAACCTTCGCCTACCTCAATCCGGCCTATACCATGCCTGATGTGCGCGAAGATGAGAGTGAGGCACTCTTTCAGGCTACGGCGCTCGGTCATCCCCTACTGCTGGAGGAGAAGAAGGTGCGGAATGATTTTGCCATGTATGCCCTGGGCGATGTGGTGATAATCACCGGCTCCAATATGGCCGGTAAGAGTACCTTTCTGCGCACGGTGGGTGTCAATCTTTGTCTGGCTTATGCGGGCAGTGTGGTGGATGCTCGCACGCTACGGGTGGCGCTCTTCCGGCTCTTCACCTGTGTGCGTGTCACTGACTCGGTAACGGACGGTTATTCTTACTTCTATGCCGAGATACGTCGTCTCAAAGCGTTATTAACGGCGTTGCAAGAGGGCGACGAGGCTACTGATACTGCGCCGCTCCCCTTGTTCTTCCTGATAGATGAGATTTTCCGGGGCACCAATAACCGCGAACGCCTGATCGGTAGCCGTTCTTATGTGAAGGCGCTGGCCGGTCATCGCTGCCTGGGCATTATCTCGACGCATGACCTGGAACTTATCAAGCTGGCCGATAGTTCGCCGCACATCAGTAATATGCATTTCCGCGAAGAGGTCGTCGAGGGCCACATGATCTTCGATTACAAGCTGCGTCCAGGGCCAAGTCCGACCACCAACGCGCTGGTTATCATGCGTATGGAAGGTCTGCCGGTGGAGGAATGAGCGATGGAGCATCACGATCACGTGCGTTTATTGCGCAAGGGCATTGCCGGGCCGGGCGGCGTTTGGGCCGATCTCGGCTCTGGCTGGGGTGCCTTCACGCTGCCCCTGGCTGACCTGCTCGGAGCCGATGGAGAAATCTACTCGGTCGATAGAGACCAACGTTCGCTGCGCGAGCAACAGCAGGCCATGCAGAGTCGTTTTCCAACACAGCGCGTGTACTACCAGCAGGCCGATTTCACGCGCCCGCTCTCCTTGCCGCTACTCGATGGTGTGGTGATGGCAAATTCGCTGCACTTTGTACGCAACAAAGAAGGCGTACTGGCGCTGGTCAGGAGCTATCTGCGGCCAGAGGGCAGGCTTATTCTCGTTGAATATAATACCGATCATGGCAATATATGGGTGCCATATCCACTTTCTTATAGTACATGGGAGGCAGTAGCAGATCGCAACGGCTTTCACGGTACCGTGCTGCTGGAGCGAGTCCCCAGCCGTTTTCTGCGTGAGATTTATTCTGCGTTGAGCTTTGCTTGAAAGTGAAGGGGAAAAAGGAGCGAACGGCAATAAGACAAAAACCAGCGTCAGAGAAGCCTCTACCCTGAAGACGTTATACGTTTTCATTCGTTTTTCTCTGTGAGGGTACTCACTAGTAGGTACTCTGTATGTGCTTATTCAGGAGGAAGAATGGACTGATGTATTTGGAAACAACTTCTGTTACGCAGCTATTGTTTGTGCGACATGGCCAGACAGAATTAAGCTATAGAGATGCCTTTTGTGGCCTGATTGAAAGTCCACTGACGGCGCTTGGCCGTGAGCAGGCCCGGCGTTTGGCGCAGCGTCTGCGCCGTGAACGAATCGATGCTCTGTATTGTAGTCCGCAAGGACGAGCGCGCGAGACAGCGCAGCCAATCGCTGAAGCACTGGGCTTGCCCATACAGATACGCGATGCTCTGCGGGAAATGGATTTTGGCCGTTGGGATGGACGTACTCAGGCTGAAATTCAAGCCGAATCACCCACAATGATGGCAGCGTGGGATCGTGGTTCGTGGATGATTCAGCCGCCAGGGGGTGAGACGCAACAGGCCGTACTTGCCCGTATTGTGCCGTGCGTGGTCGAATTGCTCACCGCTCACGCGGGTCAGACACTACTTCTTGTTAGTCATCGAACGGCCTTGCGGCTACTGATTGGGCATCTGCTCAATCTATCGTTGCCTAACAGTCGCGGTTTACATCTGGACCCGGCAAGCCTATCAAAATTGCTAGTCGTTGGCGATCAGGTACAACTCGTTTTCTACAACGATACCAGCCACCTGTATCCTTTAGAGTGACCGAACGATGTGGCTCTTTACTCTGACTTATGTATTTTATCCGTCACCTTTGGCACCGTTCCTGACGGAAAAGCTGACGAGTTTGGTTGTCGCGGGCTAAGAAAAATTTTGTTGTGGGCAACAAATGGCCTGGTACAACGTAATTACTGTTGAATGTTATGTATTGTCCGAATAAGTAGAGGAGAGCTGTCTATATGGTATGGCCTATAGCCGCATTAATCTCGCTGGAGACGTTGCAACACGCGCTGGCGGTTGTAGGCTATCCGGCTGTGACCTTCTTTGTGATGTTGGAATGTATTGGTATCCCCTTTCCGGGCGAGACCATGCTGCTGCTGGCCTCGTTTGTATCGGGTGTTTACCATCAACTCAATCCGCTGGGAGTTATTGTAGCTGCATCCTTTGGGGCCATTGTCGGTGACAATATCGGTTATGCCGTCGGACGCTTTGGTGGACGTGCCTTTGTGCTACGCTTTGGGCGCTACTTTTTTCTCAAACCGGAGTATCTAGATAAAGCGGAAGCCTTTTTCGCGCGGCACGGCGGCAAAACCGTGTTCTTTGGCCGCTTCACCACGCTCTTGCGTCTGTGGGCCGCGCTGCTGGCAGGCATCAATCACATGCGCTGGCGGGATTTCCTGTTCTATAATGCGGCGGGCGGTATCCTCTGGGCCACCTTTTATGGTGTGTTTGGCTACGTAGCCGGGCGTATCCTCCATGACAACTTCGCGCTAGTGCAGCAGGTTGCGCACACGCTCGGTTGGGTAACGACCGGTTTTATCGTGGCGGTTGTGCTTGCCGCGCTCATCTTTCTCTGGTGGCGCAAACGCCGTCAGCATGTTGTTGTGGACAAACGCAATGCGGCATGACAATTGACGCCTGTAACAGCCATTCAGTATATGCTTAGAGCAAGCTGAACAGGGTACGTTGAGTCAGGTAGACGCGATAAATCGGCCCCTACCTTTGAGGTAGCGATGAAGAAGTTGTTGTTGTATGTGAGCCTTATTTTTCTGATCGTGCTGGCGATCTGGGTATATAACTATAACCGCAACGTGGTCATACCTGGGGTCGTTGTCGCCGGAATGGCGCAACCCTGGCAACCGGTCAGGTTACGCATTGATAGTCTGCACATCAATGCGCCGGTGATGAACGTGGGAGAGACGGCGGACGGGCGTATGGATGCGCCTGTCTCGACCGCTATCAAATCACCTTACTGGACAAGCGTCTTCTGGTACCAGCCTGGTCCCGCACCTGGCCAGGTAGGCAACGCGGTTATCGCGGGCCACGTAGACCGTGTGGGCGGCGATCCGGCTATTTTCTGGTATCTTGGCACGCTACAAGTGGGAGCCAGTGTGATCGTCATCACACGGGTCGGGACACAACTGCATTTTGTCGTCAATAGCGTCGTTCACTATCCTGCCAGCGCTCCAGGGCAGCAAGTACTGAACAGTGTCTTCGGCCCCACCGGCGGACGCCACCTGAATCTCATTACCTGTAGTGGCGTCTGGACCGGCGACGGCTACGACGAGCGCCTCGTCGTCTTCACCACCCTCGTAGGGGCATAAACAGCACTAAGAGAAGGCGTTGTGGCCAGTGATGGCCTGACCGATGATGAGTGTGTGGATATCATCGGTACCCTCGTAGGTAAAGACCGATTCCAGGTTGTTCATGTGGCGGCTGATCGGATATTCCAGCGTGATACCGTTCGCGCCCAGCACGGTGCGTGCCTCGCGGGCAGTTTTGAGCGCCTCGCGGACATTATTGCGCTTGGCAATCGAAATCTGGACTGGATGTAGCAGGCCCTCGTCCTTTAAGCGTCCCAATTGTAGCGCCAGCAGTTGGGCCTTGACCAGTTCAGTCGCCATAATCGCCAGTTTTTGCTGGACTAACTGGAAGCTGGCGATGGGGCGCTTGAACTGAATGCGCGTTTTGGCGTACTCCAATGCAGTTTCGTAGCAGGTGCGGGCTGCGCCGGTTGCGCCCCAGGCGATACCATAGCGAGCTTCGTCCAGACAAGAGAGCGGACCGCGCATACCGCGTATATCAGGCAGCATATTGCTGGCGGGTACGCGGCAGTCTGCGAAGTGCAACTCCGAAGTGATGGAAGCACGTAGTGAGAGCTTGTGGTGGATGTTGCTGGTCGTAAAGCCCGGTGTGCCGCGCTCGACAATGAAGCCGCGTATACCCTCTTCGGTGCGCGCCCAGACAATGGCAATATCGGCGATGCTGCCGTTGGTAATCCACATCTTGGTGCCGTTCAGGATATAGCTGTTGCCATCGCGGCGGGCGGAAGTCTGCATGCTGCCCGCGTCGCTGCCGAAGTCGGGTTCGGTCAGGCCAAAGCAGCCGATAACTTCGCCGCGTGCCATGCGTGGTAACCAGCGCTGTTTCTGCTCCTCGGAGCCGAAGGCATAGATAGGGAACATCGCCAGTGATCCCTGCACAGAGACAAACGAGCGCAAGCCGCTATCACCGGCCTCTAATTCCTGGCAAGCCAGACCGTAGCAAACGGCATTCAGACCGGCGCAGCCATAGCCATCGAGATGCATGCCGAGCAGGCCCAGTTCTGCGATTTCGGGGATGAGTTCACGGGGAAAGGTGCCCGCCTCGAAATGTTCGCCAATGATAGGGAGAACGCGCTCCTGCACAAATTTACGCACTGTATCGCGTACCATACGCTCTTCTTCACTCAGCAGGTGATCGATATTATACAGGTCGCTGACCGGTGGAAGCGGCGTGTGACGTTCAACGGGAGAATGTGCCATAAGAATACCTTGTACCCTTTCCTACTGAAGACCTCTGGGGCCTGCTCTCCTTCGAGCAATTTCCTGGCCCCTCGTTATTATATCGCAGCCACCGATAATGCTGTTGGCATAGATGACGGAGATTTTTTCAATAGAAATTCCTTTGCGAGAAGGCAATAACCAACTGAAAACGGCAGTATTTGTACCTGTTCATAGAGCGATGGAAGAAAATATACTTAAATTAGCTATAAGTTATCATGCGATTGTGTAGAATGTACTGGTATCTCTTGTCAGGTACCATCCCATGGTGGATTTGTATTGATGAAGGAAAGAACAGTTATGGTACCTTCTATCGAGCGTAGCGAAGTCGCGTATCTCATCTGGAGCATTCAGCGCAATTGTGAGGCGCTGCAACGTGTGATGAATGATCCCGGTTATTCAGTTTCCCACCGGGCGATCAACCGCCGCTATCAAGTGCTGGGCAATCTAGAGGATCGGCTGGCTAAATTTGTTGGGCCGCAGGAGGCAACGGATGTGATGTACAACATTTATAACCATGTCCTCAACCAGGCGGCAGTGGTTGCGAATGCACAATCCGGTGAGTTAGCAAGTGATAGCTAGTTGAACGTGTGGGTGGGATGAAGGTAAGCACACTGGTGCTCGTCCCGCTCGCATCTTTTTCAAAGACTCATTCGATGTGATTAGGAGCAGCGTCACATAGCATGTATGCTACTATTCTTGTGGTATTTTCTTTTCTTCTGAGCGGGTAGTAGCAAGCTCTTTCATAACTATTTTTATTGCTTCTGTTGTCCAAATGTTTTAACTGAGAAACTGTTATGCCTGTATTAAGATTTAATAAAAATTTATGCTCTTCTTTTAAAAAGATATAGTAATTTTGGTATTCAGCACTTGAAACATCTAATTTTTGTGTTACAATAGAATTATGTTACCTGATTACAGGATGTAACAGGTTAGCGTGCCTGTAAAGGTACAATTTTTTCCTGTGTGAACATGGCAGTCTCAAAAATGGAGGAATCAAAAGGAATGAGAACTGAAAGAACCAAACGTCGCCCCTCGGTGGTAGGGTTGATCCTAAAAGAGCATAGGAAGCAACACGGCCTGACACAGGAACAGGCAGCGCATTATCTTGGCATCGAGCCGCGAACGCTGCGCATGTATGAGAATGGCGAGCGCTCCATTGAGAATGTGCGAGAGTTGCGGCGCATCGCTACGCTGCTCGGCATCGATCCCCAGCGTTTCGGCCTCGCAACCGTCACTATCGACAGTTGCACACCGGAGCAGATCGATGAAGTGGTTGCTAATACCTGGGGCTTCCTGGGGCAATCGCGCTTCTCTGAGGCACGCAGTATCATCAGTACCCTTTTGCAAGATATGGACTACTATCCTTTCGAGGATACAGAGCTACTTCGTTCTCTGGCCAGGGCACATCATGTTGCTGGGCACGTTACCGCTCTGACCTGTCGAACAACGGAAGTAGCGCAGGCCATTCGCCATTTCCAGCGTATGGAAGATATCGCGCGCTATATTAAGGACGATACCCTCCTGAATATCGCCCTGACATACCATGGCGACATGGAACGCCGACGCGGCAGCATGCAAAAAGCAGTAACCTATCTTGAGGCCGCGCGTGATACTACCCCCCAGGCCAACCAGGCGGCGTGTGGTGACGCCGCACAACTGCTTGGACGTATTTATTTACGAATGAATAATCTCGACGGGTTTGAGCGCTCGTTAGGTCTGGCCGAAGAGATAGCCGCCGCCCTCAACCTGATCGGTGACAAGATCACAGGTGCCTTCAACCTGGGCACCGTCTATGAAGAATATGCTCGTGGCTGGATGACTCTCGGCCAGCATCAGAAGGCCATGTACTACATCGAGAAAGCTAAAAATGCCCTGCCAAAGTCGAAACGCTGGGAATTGGTCCTCGAAGCAACGAAAGCGGAAACGCTGGTGCGTGGGGATGATCTGCATGAAGGCATCAAACTCGCTGTTTCCGTGACCCAGTGTGCGCGCACTCTCGGCCATAACCGTCTGCTTGAACGCATCTATCGCCTTCACAACTACCTGGATCATAGGGTTTTTGAAATTGGGCAAGCCAACATGCTACTGCGTGAGGCGCTTATCGGGCCGTTTGAAGCGCAGTGCTGAAAAGAAAGCTCTGACTGGCAGACGCCGCAATATCCAATCGCCTCGCATGTACCTTTCTTGCATCTGCCAGCTCAAAGAGTTGCAACAGGTGGCTAGCCCTGCTTATGGCGATATACCAGGGCCAGCCAGTCCTCGATCATCATCTGCTCGACCAGTTCCAGTCCAGCGGCCAGTAAGGGTTGCTCTGCATCGGTACGACGCGCCTCGATGATCCCGCTGACTATGAGCAAACCATCAGGAGCCAGTACTTGCGCCAGTTGCGGAGCAATCGAGCCAATGATATGCGCAATAATGTTGGCGACCACGAGATCATACTGACCCGCCATACGTGCCGCTTCAGCCTCATCCAATACGCCTGACACGACCTGAATCTGCTCGCTCAGGCCGTTCATCTCTACGTTGGCACGCGCGCTTTCTACCGCTACGCTGCTATTATCAATGGCATAGACCGACGTGGCACCGAGTTTGGCGGCGGCAAGCGCCAGGATGCCGGAGCCAGTACCAACATCCAGCACACGCAACCCTCTCTGCACATACTTCTCAAGCAGTTCCAGGCACATGCGCGTGGTAGGATGCAGGCCCGTCCCAAAGGCCATACCGGGATCAAGCGTCAGCACGACCTCCGTGTCCTTTGGCGTATAGTCGCGCCACGAAGGGCGAATGACCAGGCGTTGCCCGATATGCGTGACATAGTAGTATTCTTTCCAGGCATTGGCCCAGTCCTCTTCCTTGACCACGCGCTGCTGCAATTCGCCCACAAAATGCTGGCCCAGGCTGGCAAAGTGCCACAATCCCTCGGAGATACGCTGAATAGTATCCTCCTCCTTGCCATCCATCGGCACATAGGCATGTAAGACAACCGGCTGGTTTGGCAGAATGCGATAATCCTGTCCCTCATCAACCAGTTCAAACGGCTCTTCAATCGCTATGCCCTCACAGGTATAACGGCTTAATAACTCGCTGACCGACTCAACCGCATCCGGGTGAGCCTGCACCGTTAGCTCCAACCACTGCATATTTTTACGATCCTCATTTGAGATTCATCGCGTTCGGGTTTAGAACACGGCGGGTTCCATGTACTCTCCGAAGACTTCGCGGAAGACGCCCATGATCTCGCCGAGCGTGGCATAGGCTTTGACCGCCTCGATAATATAGGGCATCGTGTTCTCGCTACCTTCGGCGGCGCGTTTGAGATTCTCCAGCGCGCGGCGACAAGCTATCTGGTCGCGCTCGGTGCGCACACGATTGAGGCGCTCAAGATGCACCTTCTGGCCCTCATAGTCTACGTAGAGCGTTGGTACTTTGATGTCTTCCTCAATCACAAAGTCGTTCACACCGACAATGGTACGCTTGTGCTGATCGATCTCCTGTTGATAGCGATAGGCTGACTCGGCGATCTCGCGCTGGAAGAAGCCGTTCTGAATGCAGGCCATTACCCCACCGAGCGACTCGATCCGATTGATATAGTCCATCGCGGCCCTCTCGGTTTCGTCGGTCAGCGCCTCGACAAAGTAGGAGCCACCCAGCGGGTCAACGGTGTTAACGACGCCGCTCTCGTATGCGATGATCTGCTGCGTGCGCAGGGCGATCAGCGCGGCACGCTCGGTCGGCAGAGCCAGCGCCTCGTCCAGCGAGTTGGTGTGCAACGAGTTGGTGCCACCGAGGACGGCAGCCAGCGCCTGAATAGTCGTGCGCACGACGTTGTTATCGGGCTGCTGTGCGGTGAGCGAGACGCCAGCCGTCTGCGCGTGGCAACGCAACAGCCACGAGCGCGGGTCTTTTGCCCCATAGCGTTCACGCATCAAGCGCGCCCAGATGCGGCGGGCCGCACGGAATTTGGCAATCTCCTCGAAAAAGTCGTTATGCACATCAAAGAAGAAGGAGAGACGCGGCGCAAAATCATCGATATTCAAGCCGCGTGCCAGCGCAGCTTCGACGTAGGTCAGGCCGTCGGCCAGCGTGAAGGCCAGTTCTTGCACAGCAGTCGCGCCCGCTTCGCGGATATGATAGCCACTGATACTGACGGTATTCCACTTAGGCATATATTTCGTGCCGAACTCGATGGTATCTACGACCAGGCGCATCGAAGGTTCAGGCGGGAAGAGAAATTCTTTTTGCGCAATGTATTCCTTGAGAATATCATTTTGCAGTGTGCCACCCAGCGAGGCCCTCGGAAAACCGCGCTTCTCCGCGTTGACGATATACATGGCCCAGATCGCTGCTGCCGGACTGTTAATGGTCATCGACGTGGTAATTTTATCGAGTGGCAGGTCCGCAAAGAGTATTTCCATGTCGGCCAGCGAGGAGACGGCCACACCACATTTGCCGAACTCGCCCGCCGCCAGTGGATGGTCGGTATCATAGCCATAGAGGGTCGCCATATCAAAAGCGGTCGAGAGGCCCGTTTGTCCCTGCTTGAGCAGATATTTGAAACGAGCATTGGTATCCTCGGCGGTGCCAAAACCGGCAAACATGCGCATCGTCCAGGGCTTGGCACGGTACATCGTCGGTTGCACGCCGCGCGTATAGGGATATTCACCAGGGAAATTGATGTCACGCTGATAGTCGGTGGCGCGCATATCCTCCGGCGTATACACGCGCTTAATCGGCACACCCGACGTAGTGATGAGGTTATCGCGCTCAGGAATACGCGCTATTGATTGTTTTACCGTCGTCTCTTCCCACCGCTGACGCGCGACCGTGAGACGCTCCAGTTCCGCTCTATCAAACAACGTGCCTTGTTCGACAACAGGCTCCTTTGACTCTGTCGATTTCTGCTCAATCATGCGAAGCGTTCTCCTCATTATAAGTTGCAAGGCCAGAAGATCAATCATTCAGATTGTATCACAGAGCGTAATACATCCACGTATGCAGGCACACATCCCTCACTCCGATTTTTTGGAGTAATTTTGCCGACGTTGTTCTTCTCTACTCCTTTAACAAAACAGGCATGTCACGATGGCATTGTTTTGATAAGATATTTTCAGGCAATTAGTGACAGCACTGTTATCCAACTGGTGATCAACAACATGCTCTGTGTGTCCGAGCTTCTCGGAGTGTGGAGCATCTGGCGGTTATACGAACCTGCTGATCAGGCCCGCGTGGCAACGGAAGTAAAATACTGAGTTACTCCGGGGAACGGAGAACACTGCCCCAGAGTAACTCAGCCAGTTCTTCGAGCGTATTCACCGAGGCAGCAGCAGGAACATCTTTGAAAATCTCTGAGCAGATATTGAACTCGAATAGCAGTGTCATGCTCATGGCGCGCCGGACAAAATTCCGTTGTAACGCTTGATCAAACCCGTAGGCATCCAAAAACGTCCTGAGCAAGTGACCATTGGAGTGACATATACTCAAGTGTAACGGCACCAACTCGTACATGCGATCACCAACTTTGGCATCGCCGAAATCGATGATGCCCGATGGCTGCCAGCGCCCGGCTACATTCCGGCCCAATACATGATCGCTGGTAAGATCACTATGAAGCAAAACGGGCCTTTCCTCCAGGCCAACCAATTCCGTGAGTGCTGGCAGATACCCCTCAATCTGGTCAATCAGATGAGTGGGTAACGCTCCCCAGCGTCTATGGTTATTAACGACTTCAGCCCGTTGCGCTGTGAGAAACTGCACAAATGCCTCCCATGTTTGTGGCAATGGCCCCGTCTCTCTCAGTGGAAGCGCATGAATACGCTGCATCAGCGGCCCTAGCCATGCAAGAGTCGCGGAACGGTCTACATCACTGAGCTGCACCTCACTCATACTCAGGCCAGGAATCACTTGTGTGACAATATGAGGCCAGGGCCAGCCACTGTCCGCACCAAAGAGTTCACCCGCAGCTACTAGAGCAGGTGCCGGAATATCCGGCTGCGTGGCGATGAGCCGATAGACCTCACGCTCAACAGAGAAGCTGTATTGCCCATCAAAGAGATCAGAATAGAGCTTGACCGCATATATCTCATTGACGATGAAGACAGGATTCGTTCCTGGAAGCCCGGCACGCACGATTGTGTAGTCCCCCAATCCGTGACGTACACAAATAGCGGCTATGTAAGTATGCCAGTATGCAGGATTCGTGAAACAGCGAACGTACTCCTGACGGTTCGCAAAAGATGGACGTTTTAAGGTCATGAGTTTTCCAGGTTCATTCGTCCGGTAGTTCCTCAAAAAGATCAGCAATATGCACCCCTAACGCTGTTGCTAACTTTGCGAGTGTTGCCAGAGTTACACCTTGCGTATAAGGTTCATGAACAAGCCGCCGTAGTGTCGTCAAGTCCACATCAGAGTGGCGTGAGAGACGATTGATTGAAAGTCCTTTTTCTTTGGCTACGGTGAGAATAACTAAGCGTGTCCGCATGCCCACTCCTATGCTAAGTATTTTAGACACACAGTAACATGCATCATGCTTTCATGCATAGGCGATTCTTGACCTCTAGCTATCTATAGCAGTATACCAAGCATTGCTTATAAGTATATGGCTATAACCATCTATTTATAACGTGCAGAAAGGAAGATACTATACGCCCCCTTGAAAACATTCTTGCTTTCATTTGCTCTAATGAGTAGGGATTATGCAAACAAGCGAGCTTCACGTCGTTGTACACGATCTTGCCAAAGCGTATAGAATGTTAGAACTGTTGTCTCAAATAGACCAGCAACTCACGTGCAGTTACGTGGTGAGCGTGACCAACCTGATCGACGGCTATGTTACAGAACTGAACAGAATTGGTAGCGCACTGTTTAGCAGACTTTTATACAGCGATGATGTGCGTAGCGCCACAACGGGCCAGGTAAATTCCTGTTCCACACGAAGGCGGGCCGCGTAGCCCATCTGCTGACAACGCTGCGGATGCATATACAGGTCATAGAGATGCTGTGTCACTTGTTCGGGCGCGCGCGGCGGCACCAGAAAACCCGTCTCGCCATCCGCTATGGTATAGGTCAGGCTGCCCACCGCCGAGCCGATTACCGGGCGTTCACAAGCCATTGCTTCCAGCAGTGTCAAGCCAAACGGCTCGTACCAGGGAGTGGAAACCACGACATCGCCCGCGCTATAGTAGTAGCGCAACGTCTCCTGCTGGCGCTTACCGATGAAACGTAGATAGTTACTCATACCCAGTTCAGCCGCCAGTTGCTGAAGTTCGCCTATCTCCGGTGTGGCCTGTGGAGCAGGCTCAACCGTCTCGCCGCCGACAATCATCAGTGTCACTCTAGGGGCACGCTGCTCCTGCTCCAATCGCCGAACTAGTAGCGCCACTGCCCGTACTATGTTCCGAACGTCTTTGTGCGGCAGAATGCACCCGACATAGACCACCACAAAATTATCCGGCGCAAGCCCTAGCAAGTGACGTGCCTCATCACGCGGCACAGGATAGAACACCCTGGTATTGACGGCGGACGGAATGATTACAATCTTTGCCGGAGCCGCTCGATAATCCTCAATCAACTCATTACGTTCACTGGGGCACTGCGCGATCAAGCGATCAGCCATGCGCACTACCTCCACCCGAATACGCTCATCAGGACCGGTATCCTGCTCTTGCCGATAGCGCTGCTTTGTCTTGCCCATCGCGTGAAAAATCTGTACCACCGGCAGACCCAATTGTCGTTTCAGTTCTATCGCAACCCAGCCAGACATCCAGGAATTGCTATGCAGCAGATCATAATGTACCTCATCATACAGCAAAAAACGCTGAAAGGCAGCGCGGAAATCCGGCATGTAGGGCCACAGTTCGTCTTTGGGGATCGGCTTGAAAGGTCCAGCCGCCAGATGAATCACACGCACGCCCGGCTTCCAGTCGATGATTTCTGGCAGAGAGGGATCATCGCGGCGTGTAAAAACGTCAACCGCATAGCCGCGCTGCGCCAGGTTAAAACTGACCTCATCGACATAGACATTCTGTATATCCGCGTCCGCACCCCCAAGCAGTGCGACAGGGCTGGCAAGTTCACTTAAAAAGGCAATACGCACAGGACGTTCCATCTATTTTTCACCTCTCAAGAGTAGAGTGCCATAATTCCTGGCTTACGTACAGTCACTCCGGGTGCTGTAGGGAGCGGTCGCTGGCTACGCTGGTTAGCACCAGGACAATATATCAAGTTCGCTTTGGTGGTCGTGACGGTCTTTCTGATCTGGCGCTGCAAGACATGCGAGACGCCATGCTTGAGAATACCTTTATGCTGTTGTACTGTATGACTCATTCTTTGCTTCTCTTTCAAATATTGATAACTGCCTCTCTACGATGTCGCACAGCATATGGGCCAGCATCATATGCAATTCTTGCACGAGAGCAGTATCAACTATCGGTACCTTGATAGTAAGATGCGCCAGGTGTTCCAGGCAGCTTGAGTGTTCTCCCGTAATGGCAACCACGCTCAACAAACGTTCGCGTCCTACCTGTGCTGCTTGTAGCACATTCTCTGGCTCACTGCTTGTACTGAAAGCAATGAGCATATCCCCCGGTTGACCAAATGCCTGCACCTGACGCGCAAAAACCTGTTGAAAACCATAATCGTTGGCAATGGCAGTGATGGCAGCCGTATCCGAGGTCAGAGGCAGCACCCCGTATGCGCTCCGTTCTCGCTTGAAACGTCCGATAAGTTCGGCCGCAAAATGTTGTGCCTGTGAAGCGCTTCCTCCATTACCCACGACCAGCACCTTATGTCCACTGCGCAGCGTATTAACCAGCTCCACCGCTGCCTCTACCAGTAACCCGGCTTGCGCCACCAGTTCCCCCAGTGCCTCATCCAGCATCTTCCTGCGCACATAAATGGCACTGATGATGGCATCCCGGTATGCCTCGGCTATCTCCGACCTCTTCAGTACGTGTGTACTCTGTTCTACCGTTTCCTCCGATGAGGCAATGTGTGAAGGCGGAGCCATACCCCACTGACTTAACAGACTCATACTTTCTTTAACCTATCTTTATTTCAGCCCGTGCATGCTATAAGCAATAGAGGCTACACGCCCATCGCTGCGCGACAGCACAGGCTTTTTTTGACAGTGCTAATATAAATGAAGCTCTTACATAATACAAGTCAACAATAAAACTGCTAAGCTACTCTTAATCTGCACTTATTTTGTCTAATGGTACGCATAAACACTGCAATGATCGATGACGCCAGAGAATCCACAGAAAGTTTGTGGGAACGTCAAAACAAGAGGTCGATGCTACCTCTCGCAAAGAACACGTATCATTATACATAGTGGGTTACACAAACCGATCAAAGGGCAAAACGACCGTACACTATTTGCGTATAGTAGCGGCGACTCTCGTGGCTGCCCTGTTCCCTGTTTCGGGTGTCCTGCTTATCCGGCTCTCTTCGTCTGCTTTTCTGCTCTTCCGTCCGTGTCACTAGAAGAGGGAGCAAAAAAGCCGTATGGATAGCCAGAATAAGGCAGCTAACGAGAATGAGCAGTGCTATGATCGCTTGATAGAAGGTGTGACTTACCATGTCGGGCGCATGAGGTTCGGTAAGGTTAAGTGCGCGGTTGCCGGGGAGCAAAAGGGGGTCTGGATCAGCTACGGTGATGGCAATAGCCCTTCTGATGTGATAGTGTAATAGTGACTCTAAGCAAGTCAGAGTACTTGCGGCACATTATTTCAACCTAAAAGAGATACAGCTATATGAAAGATAGCAGACATCAACCCGGCTATGAGTCGGAAAAGAGCGTTACGTCACCGGCAGCAGAGACCAGCGGGGCTTTGCCGCAGGTACCTTTGTTGCCGCCTCTCCCGACTGTGAACCTCGCCGATGCGCAAAAGCTGGCTGCACAGACCTCGGTTTCCGGTCGGCGCGCCGTTTCACGCGGCACATGGTTCCTGGCGCTCTATCTCTGGATTCTCTCAGGCGTTCTCATTCTCTCCTGGATCGCCGGTCGCACGCAGTTTTTCCCCGGTGATCGGACGATCACGCGCCAGATACAGAAAAACCGTAATCCCTGGTTGCGCCGTTTCCTGTTTTGTGTCTCGCAAATCGGTTTCTGGCAATGGGCCACTCCTATTGTCGTGGGGACAGCAGGCATTTTCTGGGCCTTGCGCTTCCGGCTGGAAGCTATCTTTATGCTGCTCACCTCTTCATCGACGCTACTCAACGCTATTCTCAAACGGGTCATCAAGCGTCCGCGCCCGACCGAAGAACTTGTGCAGGTGACGCGCGTGATTAACGAGCCAAGCTTTCCCAGTGGACATGTCATGCACTACACGACCTTTTACGGTCTATTGATCTACATGCTTGCTACCAACTGGCGTTCCGGCAAGTTGCGCAACGCTTTGATCGGCCTTTGTACGGCGTTGATCCTATGCATCGGCCCTTCGCGCGTCTATCTGGGCGCACACTGGCCTAGCGATGCCGTTGCTGGCTATCTCTACGGCGGCCTCTGGCTCACTGGCCTGACTGCGCTGTACTTACGTGTCAAAGCGTGGCTCCATCCACAGACCGGCAAAGTACCGGAGATTGTCAAACTCTTGCAGCAACCAGGGAATGGAGAGGAGTCAAAGCAAAACGGCGGGAGTAAATGATGAACTATGCAGCGCCTTACCCTGTTCTTATCAGCTTGCAGCCGGTTCGCACTAGCAGGCATTTTCTGGCTCGTCGCACGGCTGTTCTATGACATTGAATTTCATGGGTTAGAACATCTCCCCAGCAGACGCCCAATATATTTTGCAATGGCCCACAAGCGCGATTTAGACCCCATTGTCGAATTGCCGACGGTGCTGGCTCGACAGGGATGGCGTGCCCTGGCCCATGATGTCATCTTCGCCTTGCGTGGCGATGCTTTCGCTCCAGGTTTTTTAGCACGGCTCGTAACACAACCAGACTGGTTCGCGCGCTTTTTATGGATGCTCTCGCTGGGTGACATTCTGCGTTTCCTGGGTATTCGGCCTCTGGAAAAGCTGAACCTGCGCCCCGATGAAATATGGCTGCGCGATTTCGTTTCTGCGGAGGGCGATCTGACCGCCGGAGAGGTTCTTTCATCGACCTTCTTGCAGCATTTGAGTCAGGCAAGCGGCGAAGATGTCGAGATATTGCAGGCAAGTCGGCTCTCACACCTGCTCTCCTGGCGCTATCACGCGCTATTGCAGCATTCGCACAGTATCGATATCTTCCAGTCACGCTGGCATCGGCGCATGAAAAACATTCTTCTGTCGCAATTGAAGAAGCAGCTTGTGGAGTTGACGAACTGGTTGGAACACCATGGTTCGGTATGGGGCGCGCCGGAGGGCCAGCTTTCCCCTTCAGGCAAAATCAGCCCGCTTTCTGCCATCCTACCACGTCTGCTCCGCTCAGTATCGACCCCCGTCACCATCGTCCCTATTGCCATCGTCTATGACTTCATGACGTCGAGACGCATGCGCATCTTTGTCGATGTTGCACCATCTATAGTCTATAATTCACAGTTATCAGCAAAAGACTTGAATTATGACCTGCGCCGCGCGTGGTTGCTCAGCGCTCGCTTTACCTGCACACAGCTTGCCAGTGGTTTTCTGGTGGAGACGAGTAAGGTGGCGGTGCCTATTTTCACACTGAGCGACCTGGTGCTGAAGCTTGAAGAAGAGGCAAAGAGGTTGCACACGAGAGGCCGCCATGTTGATCCTCGCCTGCTCACTCACAAATCGGTGCGCAAACTGGCGGAATCCTTCTTGACCTATGCCGTCCAACGACACCTCGTCTTTCGCCTCGCCCCCGATCTGTACAAAGTGAGGCCGCTCAACTTGAGCATGGACGTGCCCCCCGGCAGTACAGGGTACCAGCAATATCCCCTGGCCTACGCCTGGAACGAACTACAAGATATGCTGAGCGTCGAACCACATGCTCAGGACTCCTATTGACCAGATAGCAAAGACTGTCAGGCTATTGCAATAACTGACTGATAAAGAAAAAGAAGAGGAAGAGGGAATGACCACAAAAAAAGAGCGAGCGAACACAAGACACCTTAATTTTTATCTGCGTTCGTTCGCTCTCGCCTATGAAAAGTTCTTACCCCATATGTACCAGTGGCTCGCTGCCTAGCGGAGCCGCTTCTTCATCCTCAGCAGGTCTGTACATATATTGATCGGCACGCCCACCTGGGAAGAAGAACATGGCAACGAGGCCGATGATTGCCAGCACCAGGATCAGCGCGTAGACCCAGAACAGGCTCTGCTGTAGTGCCAACTGCAACTGACTGATGAACGTCGTTGGCAAGGTCACACGCACATTGGGCGTCAGCAGCACGTTGGCGGGTGCGACACTCTTTGGGATGCGCGCCGCTACCGAGGCAAAGCGGGTGAAGATGGGTGGAAAACGCTTTACCATCTGTGCATTCAAAATTGTTCCCATCAGCGCCACTCCAATAGTGCCACCAATGGTACGCACAAACTGGGTCGAGGCCGTCGCCACGCCGCGTAACTTCCAGGGAACGGCATTCTGTACCGAGAGAATATAAGCCGAACTGGAGAAGCCCAGGCCAGCGCCAATCAATACCATCGCTGCCACAATAAAGGTTAGACTGGTATGGATATTGAAAAGCGCCACCATTACGGCCCCTGCCAACGTAAGCACCGCTCCCAAGCTTGCCGTCAGACGATAACCGAAGCGCAGTACCACTTGACCGCTAATTGTTGCTGCGATAGGCCAGGCCAGCAGCATGGGGCCAAGCGTGATGCCTGCGCTGGTGGCGCTTCCACCATCCACACCCTGCACAAAAAGTGGCACATAGGTGGTAATGCCAAACATAATAATGCCGAGCAACAGGCCACCGAAACTAGAGATCGCAATAATGCGATTCTTAAACAAATCCAACGGTAGAATTGGCTCCGGCGAACGCCTCTCCTGGATAATAAACCATGTTAGAAGCAGCACCGTCGCCAGGAACAGACCGATACTCGGCAGCGAAAGCCAGGACCAGGCTATACCGCCTTGCAGTAGCGCGAAGAGCAATGCCACCACGCCGCCTGTCAGCGTCAACGTGCCCACATAGTCTATACTGGCCCGTTTGTGCTCCACCTGTTCTTTGAAAGACAGCACCAGGAGAATAATCGAAGCGATGCCAAAGGGTACATTAATAAAAAAGACCCAGCGCCAGGAAAAATTATCGACAATGATACCGCCGATGGCCGGGCCGACCACGCTGGCAATGCCCCAGACGCCACTAAAGAGTCCTTGCACTTTGGCGCGTGCCTCCAGGTCGAAAATATCGCCGATGATCGTCAACACAATGGGCTGCACCGCCCCTGCGCCCAGACCTTGAATGGCGCGAAAGATAATCAACTGTACCATCGTTTGCGCCTCACCGCAAGCAATTGAGCCGAGCAGGAAAAGCGTCGAGCCGAAAATGAAGAGCGGCTTGCGCCCATAGAGATCGGCCAGTTTGCCGTAGACTGGCACAGTAGTTGTTGATGTAAGAAGGTAGGCTGAAAAGACCCATGAATAGAGCGTAATGCCGCCGAGTTTGCCGACAATACTCGGCAAGGCTGTACCAACAATGGTTGTATCAAGGGCCGCGAGTGACATGCCTAACATCAAGGCTATTGTCACAATTATTCTTGCTTGTCTGGACATATCTTGTTTCCCCGTCACAGTTGACTGTGAAGTGTAGGTAGAAAAAGAAGATTACAATGCGAACAATCTCCAGGCAGCTATCTTCCTGGAACTACACAAACAGATGTGGCATCCATCATTGGCATGGATGCCACACTATGAGATGAATAGCCTGAGTCTCTCCGGGTGTACGTATCTTGCCGAGGGGTGGAGAGCAAGTCACCGCCGTATAAGAGAGGCCCGGAAGCTATTATCTTACTAATAGCACGCTTCTATGTGAACTAAGGTGACGTACACAACGCTTGAACGCTCAGCCTTCAACCTGCACACCATGCCAGAAGGCTACGTAGTCTTTGATCTGGCGCGCGGCATCTTTCGGATGCGGATAGTACCACGCAGCGTCCTTATTCTCTTTGCCATCAACCACCACCGTATAATAGCTAGCAAGCCCTTTCCAGGGGCAGGTGGTATGGGTATTGCTTTCTTTAAAATACTCACGACGAATGGCATCGGGCGGAAAGTACTGATTGCCTTCTACGACAATGCATTGATCGCTTTCAGCCAGTACAGCACCGTTCCATATAGCTCTAGGCATTCCTCAACTCCTTGCTGAGCTAACCGTGACTTCTACTCTACAGTACTAACAATCAATATAAGCATTCTATTTCACATGCCCCCTTTATCATCGGCAAAGGAATTTCTATCTCATGCGGGGGAAGCATTCCCTGTCCAAAAGGACAGTTTTTCTGCCTCAGCTCATGCCGATGCGATAAAGCTATTCCTTTTAGAATTATTGTACTTTATCATAGAGAAAAGTCTGACTTTTGCCAGGACGAGGTATCGACCGAATGAAAAAAATGGAATATAAGTGGATCGCACTTTCTGTCACCACTATTGGTGCTTTCATGGCAGCGCTGGACTCGACTATCGTGATTCTGGCCTTGCCCAATATGTTGCAAGACCTGCATTCAGACCTGGTACGTATGACCTGGGTTATTCTAGGCTATCTGATCGTCAATACGGTCTTGCAACTTACCTTTGGACGCATGGCCGATATGTTTGGGCGTGTGCGCATGTATAACCTGGGCTTCGTAGTCTTCACGCTCGGCTCGGTTCTCTGTGGCCTTGCGCCGAATGATAGTTTTTTGATCGGCTCGCGGGTCTTACAGGGGATCGGTGGGGCCATGCTCACTGCCAACTCGATGGCGATTATCACCGAAGCATTTCCTGCCAATCAGCGCGGGCAGGCGATGGGCATTAACTCGATTACCTGGGGCGCTGGCAGCGTGCTGGGGCCGGTGATCGGCGGCTTTATCCTGGCAGTTACTACCTGGCGCTGGATTTTCCTGGTTAACCTGCCTGTCGGCATCATCGGCACGCTCGCGGCCTACTTCCTGCTGCATGACATTGCGCCTAACCCCAAAGGCGAGCGTTTCGACTTGCCGGGAGCATTCCTCTTCTGCGTCGGTCTGGTGGCCCTTCTGCTTGGCATTATGGGGAGTATCGGTAGCGGCTGGCTCTCGTCGGCAGTGCTGGTACCGCTTGTAATCGCCGTGATAGCGTTTATTCTCTTCGTCATCTGGGAGCAGCGTGTGGCTCATCCAATGCTCGACCTGCGGCTGTTCTCCAGCCGCCGCTATGCCTTTTCTGTGATCGCTGCCACCTTGCAATCGCTATCCGTCTTCGCGGTCAACTTCCTGATCATTTTCTACCTGCAAGGGGTACGCGGGTATAGCCCACTCACCGCCGCCTTCCTCATTCTGCCATTGCCCATCCTGACCTCGGTCATTGGCCCCATTGGTGGTCGCTGGGCCGACCGTGATCGCTTCCAGGGTATGGTGCCGGCAACGGTGGGGTTGATCATCCAGGCACTCGCGCTCATCATCATGGCCTTTTTGACGCCTGACACACCCTACCTTCTGCTAGCTGTCGCGCTTGGCCTGATGGGTCTGGGTGGTGCTTTCTTCTGGTCGCCCAACACCAGTACGACGATGGGAGCTGCGCCACGCAATCGCCTGGGTGTTGCCTCTGCCACGCTCAACACGATGCGCAACATTGGTATGGTCTGTAGCTTCGCCGTCGCGCTGGCGGTAGCTGCTGCTTCGATGCCGCCCGCGCTGGTCAACGCTGTTTTTCTGGGTACCGTCGGTCATCTCCAGGCAGACATTGCCAATGCCTTCTCCAGTGCGATGGATCACGCCTTTGTGGCCTCAGCCGTCATCTGCATCATCGCCATTTTCTTCTCGATAGTGCGCGAGAGTAGACGAACAAAGACCGAGGAGCCAGCGGCAAGCACCTCCCCGGAGCCAACTGCTTCGCCATCCGCCGATTAACAAATGCACGCAGGAGACACTTTCAAGAGTGCCTCCTGCCATTTTTTCAAATTCATCGTTGCCTTTTCTCTTCTCCACGAGAAACTTTTTTCTTGCTCTGGCGTGATTTACAAGATAACCTATAATGGTCAAGTGCATAGAGTAACAGACATCTAACCAGAAAGTTTGAGAGTTCACATCATGGCAATACCCGCAGCCATATGACGCGACCGCCATTAGGGATGCAACGTATTTATTTAAGTGAGGCAGACAAAGATTACGATTTCTTCGGTGCGTAATTCAGGAAGCAATGGACAATCCCAGTAGATGTTTTTATGACTACCCAATGCGGAATGTGCATCTGGAATGAGGCTTACCTATGCAACAGATACAGTTGGCAGATAATATAATACTAGAAGGCGATTTGCACATCCCTTCTGGCGCATCCGGTATCGTTCTCTTTGCACACGGTAGTGGCAGTAGTCGGCATAGCCCACGCAACCAGTTTGTCGCCAATATGCTGAATGAGGCGGGCCTTGCCACGCTGCTCTTTGATCTACTTACTGCCGATGAGGAGCGCAAGGATCGCTATACGGCGCAATTGCGTTTTGATATTCGCTTGCTCAGTCAGCGTGTCATTGAAGCGACTGAGTGGCTCTCGCACCAGGAAATGACACGCACATTGCCTGTCGGCTACTTTGGGGCCAGCACGGGCGCGGCTGCTGCGCTAGTGGCTGCCGCGGCTTTGCCCGCTACAGTGCGCGCCATTGTCTCGCGCGGCGGTCGTCCCGACCTTGCCGGTCAGGTGCTGACACGGGTACAGGCACCGACGCTCTTGATTGTTGGCGGAGAGGATACACAGGTGATTGAGTTGAATCGCCTCGCGCTCGCTCTGCTACCCGGCGATAAACGCCTGGAGATCGTTCCTGGCGCGACGCATCTGTTTGAAGAACCTGGAGCGCTGGAGCAAGTGGCGCGTTTAGCCTGCGATTGGTTTACACGCTATCTCGTGCCTGCGGTTTCATGACCACAAAAGGTGAAAGGAGGAAATCATCATGTCGCCGTTCTATCGAGATCGTAAGGATGCAGGTCGGCAGCTCGCCACCAGACTGACAGCGTATGCAGATCGACCGGAAACCATTGTGCTGGCCCTTCCACGCGGCGGCGTGCCGGTCGGCTATGAGGTTGCCAAAGCACTACACGCCCCGCTAGAGGTCTTCGTGGTGCGTAAACTGGGGATGCCCGGCCAGGAAGAACTGGCCATCGGGGCTATTGCTAGCGGCGGCGTGCAGGTGCTGAACGAAGATGTTATTCGTCTTCATCGCCTCCCGGCTAGCATTGTGGAGAAGATAGCCGAACGAGAACGCCTGGAACTGGAACGGCGTGAACGGCTCTACCGTGCTGATCGCCCCTTCCCAAACCTGAACAATCGCATTGTGATTCTGGTCGATGATGGCCTTGCAACTGGCGCAACCATGCGCGCTGCAGTGCTCGCAGTGCGCCAGCAACATCCCGCGCGCATAGTAGTAGCCGTTCCCGTAGCTGCGCCGCAGGTCTGCGCCGAGTTCCATCTCCTGGTAGACGAGATCATTTGCCTGCATACGCCAGAGGCATTTTATGGCGTGGGCCTCTGGTACGAAGACTTCTCGCAAACCAGCGACCAGGAGGTCTATGATCTGCTGAAGCAATCACTCTCCTTCCAACACACTACTCCATAGAGTGTTGCCAATGCTGAATTTTATGGTACACTTGAGGCAATGCGCGAAATGAAAGAGAGGCATAAACATGGTAGCTGACAGAGCCGCCTTCCCCGAAGGAGCGGTGTATATGCCTGTTGAGCAGTATCTGGCCCTTGATGACAGCACCGATGGACTCTATGAGTACTGGCACGGCCTCGTTCTCATGCTCCGCCCGCCATCTTCAGTTTCTACGTCCCATGCGTTTGTCGATCTGGCTGGTGGCAGCCCTATCCATGCAGCTCTTGCCGTGCGTATTGCCTCTTTGCTTGACCAGGGGCTGCCACCGGACAGCCCTTGCATCGTGTACTCCAGCGATGTGAAGTTGAAGCTCGCCGAAGATCACTATCTTCACCCAGACGTGACGGTCAGTTGCACCGAGCAAGAAGAGGACGCCTTAACCCAGCCAACAGTCATCGTTGAGATTCTTTCACCCAGCACGGAGAAACGAGATCGCGGTGCCAAACTCTCTGCCTACAAAGCTTTGCCCTCACTGCAAGAATATCTGCTGATCGGCAGTCAGGAAAAGGAAATCGTCATCTATCGGCGCGCGAATCACTGGCGACCTTACCACTATAACGAGGGCGATACGGTGGAACTGCTCTCACTCGGTATCAGTTTTTCCTTTGAGGCGGTGTATCAAAGGGTCAAGCTGCCTTAACATTTTAAATTGCATGAGCGCGCACAAACAATAGGGTTGGTATCTCGCGCTGATGGACGTTCGCGCCGCCTGCTCATCGCTGGCTACCGGCTCTGCCATCTGTTCAAAGGCAAAGCCAGACGCGACCAGTGTTATCCAGCGCGAGAAGGGATTTTCTCGCAAATATTGATCGTATCACTCCGCAATATCATTATGTCACCGTATGTTGATCTCATCAGCCAGCGCGTGTAGCGCATCGACAAAACATTGCATGGGTGGGCGCACGATACCCGCACCGACCTGACCTACGCCGGGCAAACGGTGGGCGATGCCAGTGTTGATGATCGGCAGCAGGTTCTGACGCACAACCTGACGCACATCAATGCCGGTCGGCGCGCCACGAAAATTGAGTGGTGGTAATTGGTACTGGCTGTCCTCACCGACGGTAATATCGTACATCTCCGTTGTGTAGCGCAAGGCGTCGGCGGGCACGCCGCCAATGAACTGCACGATAGCGGGTGCGGCAGCCATCGCAAAGGCCCCGATGCCGACCGTCTCCGAAATCGTGCTATCGCCGATGTCGGGATTGGCATCCTCTGCCGTGAAACCACTGAAGTAGAGGCCCGCGACACGCTGAGCGGGGCCAACAAACCAGCGTTCTCCCAGGCCACTGACTCGAATGCCGAAGTCGGTGCCATTGCGTGCCATTGTGGTCACGACGCTGCTGTAGGGGATGCCATGCGCTGCCAGTGCGGCAGCTTTGCAGGCAGCCATCGAGAGGTTGAGATAGAAATGATCGTTACTGTTGATGAAACGCAGCACGCTGGCTGTCTCCTCGGTTGAGGTACCGGTTTCGACCAGCGCGGGCGCGAGCTGGCGGAGCAATAGCGAGGTAGCGGCTTTGTTACGGTTGTGGCACTCGTCGCCCATTTGTAGCGCCTGGGCTGTCATCGGTTTGATCTCGATACCACCTAGAGCGCGCACGGCACGGGCCAGGGCCGGAGCTAACACCTGTTCCATCCAGCGCAGGCGCGCCAGCACATCGGGGCCGTTCGCCCCATAACGTAGCACCTTCCCCAATCCCTCATTGAGTGTGCTATAGGTTTGATGCCCATAGACCGGCTCCTCGATCACCTGGACCGGCATCGAGGCCGAGGTGACACCTGCCATCGGCCCCACAGCATGATAATGATGGCATGGAGCAAACTCGATCTTGCCACTCGCCGCCAACTGTTCTGCCTCTTGTAGATCACGCGCCAACCCTTCATAGAGTAACGCACCCAGCACAGCACCACGCAAGGGGCCAGACATGCGTTCCCACGTGATCGGGGGGCCGGCATGCAATAAAAGATGCTTATGCATACCGGCAATCACCTCATGAGCCGGACGCACATCGACCAGACGTGGTTGCGCTCCCATCATGCGCCGCACCGCCTCTTGATTGGCTTGTTCGACGCGCGCATCATTCAGCAAGAGACTTAACGCAGCATCGCTCTCGCCTGCCGCCGGTTGCCAGTCCACGCGCGTCACCGGCACTCCCTGAGCGACAAGCGCATCGGCAAACAGGTCGGCTCCAACGTGAATGACATGCGGTTGTGTCATAAAAATATCCATGAACTCTTCTCCTACATGCTACCCATAAAATGCATAATATCATGCCAATAACGTAATCGCTGCGAGCGTTGCTGCGACATTACTCTCGTAGACCAGTGCGCCCGCTGCCTCAAGTTGCTGGCATTGCCGCGAGAAACGTTGCGGATCGCCCTCGGTGCCGCAGAGTGCGACGATGATGGGCAAGCTGCGCCCGGCAGCAATAGCTTGCTGACGGGCCGCCTCGATGGCAGGCGCGTAGAGCGATGCCGGATCAGGATGCGCACAGAAGCCCAGCACGATGTCCAGCAGGATGAGCGCCGTTTGTGGATCGTCTGCCGCTTCTCGCAGATAGCGCAGACGCTGCGAGGGATCGATCATGGGGTGAGGACGTCCGCGCGTAAATTCGTCCGCGCCAAGGTCAAGCGCGGTATGGCCCCGAAATGTTTCGCCTGCTGCCAGTTGCCACTCTGGTCGTAAAGGAATGTTAGAAACCACTGTACCAAGATGTTCATTTAACAGCAGCATGGCCTCATCGCAGAGCGTGCCGCCGGAATAGAGTGCGCGTACATAACGCTGTGATGGAGTTAGTTGTGAGCGCAGCGTTGCCAGTCGTTGCATCTCATCAACCGTAAGTTGAGTAGATAACGCGGGTATCTGTTTGCCACCAGCCGCTGCTACTGCCAGCGATGCGCCTTCGGTGAGCGTGCGCGCGAAAGAAATATGTGGTGCAGTTCCTGTGAAACGCTGAACGTCGGCCCCAAGAAAGATAATTATGACCGGCTTGTCCACGTGGGCGGCCTCTGCTAGAACAGCCTGCGCTACCACTGGAGCGGGCGGTTTGGAGATCAGCACGATGACCGAGGTCTGGGGATCGCGGGCCAGTAGCGCAAGGCCGTGACGCATCATCGCCCCGCCGATAGGCTCGAAGAGGTCGCGCCCACCGGTACCGATGGCCTGTGAGATACCGACATTGGCGGCGGCGAGCAGGCACATCACTTGCTGCATGCCCGTCCCTGACGCGCCGACGATGCCAACAGGGCCGCGTGGAACGACATTACTAAAGCCCAGACCCACACCGTTAATGAAAGCAGTGCCACAATCCGGCCCCATCAACAGCAGGTCACGTTCTAACGCGAGTGTTTTCAGTCGCCGCTCCTGCTCGATAGGCACGTTATCACTAAACAAGAAGACGTGCAACCCATGTCGCAACGCCTGTTCAGCCTCCAGCCACGCATGTTCACCCGCTACAGCTACAAAAGCAAGATTGGCATTGGGGTCACGTTTTAATGCCTGTTCCAGTGAGCGTACCGGTTGCCTTTCGAGTGATGAACCCGTATGCTGCTCCTTACGCGCTGAAAGTTGACGTTCCGCTGCCAGCAAAGCCGCATCAGCCGCCGCGTCATCTACAGCACGAATTGCCAAAAACAGGTCGCTGGCCGTCGGCGCATCCGAGGACGTGGACCAGTTATCTGGCAAAAGATGAGCTTCGCGCAGCAGTTCCAGGTTAGCCGTCGTCGCCATCACGGCTCCCACATCCTCTACGCCTTCCTGTTTCTTTACCTCTTGTGCCAGTAGCATGAGCGTAATTGAATCGTAATAGGCATGACGCTTGAGCAGCGTTCGTATGGCCATGAGAGCAGCCTCCCGTTTGTAGTGCTAATAGCATAAGGGAACAGGTATAACATTTATGCTCATTCAGTATGCCACACAAAGCAGGCCGCGTCTTTGGCAAAACTTGCCAGTCTCCTTCTGCCATATTGATAAAACCTGACGAGAGTTTCATTTTTCATGTCAAACAGGCAAGGCGACCGCAAAGGGATGCTCTTACAGTAAAGATGGGTGTGGCAGGCGACGTATCATTGTAGGGGCGTACCCTTGTGGTCGCTCTGCCCATTCATTCTGTTTTGTCAGTAAAAAACAATAATCATTTTCGACGCATTTTGTGAATGTGCAAGGCAAGCTCCAGATTAACACGCAGGTGAGCGTCGTCCATGAAGGGGCCGGTGAGTTCTTCGATTTTTTGTAGGCGATAGCGCAGGCTGTTGTAGTGCAGATGCAGATTGCGCGCAGCGGCTACCATATTGAGGTTACAGTTGAACAACACTTCCAACGTGTGCAACAGGTCGGTATGGTGTGTCTGATCGTAGGCTTCCAGCGCACCGAGTTGTTCATCCGCAAAGGTGTGCAGTTCGCGTTGATTCTCGAATTGCGAGAGGATGCGCTGGAAGCCCAGCGCGTTAAAATGCATGACCGGGCCAGCATTGCGCAGATGACTGCCCACTGCTACCGCCTGACATGCCTCCTGATAGCTACGATGCAGGGAGAGCGCGTTTTCGCAACGCCGCCCGATACCGATAATGAAGTCGCGCTCGTGTTGTGGGAAGCGCAAATCGCGCAAAAGCTGCTGGCCGACTTCAATATCGTGTTGATCGGCACGGCGCAAAGCGGCTGTTGAGCGTTCTATAGACTCAACGGCGAGAATACAGATGATCTGGCCGCTTTTCTCGACTACGATAGCTGCGGGATCGAGGTGGCGTGCTGCCGAACGCACACGCTCCAGCAGGAGATTGATCTCATCTGGCACGTAGGTAGTGGGCCAGGGCGCGTGCTCCTGTTCGTCCGAGCGACATTCCTGCACGATATAGACCACGCAAGGGCGGGTCAGATTCCAGCCCAGTCTCTGCGAACGTGAGGCAATTACCTCCGGCGCGCTGATGCGACCGGCCAGCAGATCGTCGAGAAAATCCGACTGGAATTTGCGCTCAACTGCCAGGATGGCCTGCTCTTTCATCAGGGCCAGTGCAGAGACGGTGGCGGCATGTTCGATGGCTACCAGATCATCGTCCTCAAGCGCGCGTTCTAGCAGGGGAATGACAATCCAGCCATAGGAATGTGTGCCGACACGGATGGGGCAGGCAAAGCAGGGCACGCAGCGCTGTTCCATCTTCAGTCCTTTGCGCAGTTTCAATACTGTGCTTTCACCACACGCCTGACCGGCGGTCGTATCTAGTTCCAGGTAACGCTGTTCTTTCTCTGTCCGCAGAGTAGTCAAGAATGCCTGTTGTACCATCTCGCTGGTGGCAGCCAGCGCCAGCACGTGCCTGTCTGGGGCCACAATCACGACCGGATTGCCGATTAGCTGAGCCAGATTCTCGACGATATGTGGCAGGCCGCCGCCGTCCAGTACGATAGAGGTAAAGCGGCGATGTACCTCTTCGGAATGCTGTAAGCGGCGCGTCTGCATGCGTAGAATATTGCTCAGCAGTTCGGTGATGATCTCGTCAAAGGAGACTTCGGAGCGCAGCTCGATCAAAGGGAGTCCTTCGCGCGCGGCGGCGGCACACATCTCCTCTGGAATGGCATCGACATAGCGCCCGGTCTTGACCACAATGCCAGCCAGTTCGCGTCGTGCCAGTTCGCTGACAAAGCTGTCCAGCGGCCCAGGTACATCGCGCAGTGGATAGAGCGTGGTCAGGAGCAGTTCGTGTGGTCTAACCCAGGCCAGAATGTCCGGCACCTCCATCACATTGACCGAAGCGATTGTATGTGTGAGACCGCTCTCACCGGCTCGCACCTGAGCCTCACGCAAGACCGTCGTTTTCAGCGCATCACTGACCGTAAATGTCATCGGCAAAACCTCCTTCCAGCACGTGCAGAGCCAGCACTATGCCTAGCAGAGTATCCGCGCCCGAAGTCGCGCCCAGGGCCAGCACTCGTTGCGCCGCCAACCGGACTGTTTGATGCTCTACTAAGGGCAGAGTCAGCGCCATCAGCAACGTTCCGACCGGCTCCGCGACTTCACCCAGCGCAGCATATTCCAGCAGCACTTTACTGAGCAGCGTAGTGCGTGCGCCCGCTTCTTGCACAATCAACTTTGCTATCCACGCACGTTCGCTGCCATCTACGCTGAGATACGGGCTGAGCAGTGCCATCACTGCCGCGAAACCGCCCAGGGCATCATCGCCCGACGGTGTGAGTCCCGGCCCCAGGCCCGCCAACCGGCTTACCGCCATTGCTAGCATTGCCCTATCCTGGCACCACGCGGCAGAGACCAGTTGTCGAAGTGATGGTAGGGCCATACGAAGCAAGGGCGTCTTTCGCACTGATCGCTCCGTCTCTCTGTGCAACAACACACCAAGCGCCGGAGCCAGACCGTCCGAAGGTAAGGTAGTGGCAAAAGCGTCAACGAGCCTGAAGACGTGTTCAGCTACGCATGACTGCCGCCAGCGGCAGAGCGCGACAGGTGGGCGCGGTTCCCAGGGTGATCGGTCTGGGCATATCAGACGAAAGGAAGTAGATTTAGAATGAGTAGCAATAAAAATATCGCCGTTTTCAATCCTGACTGACATGCCCGGTTTGACGCGCGCCGCCAACGGCACGAAGCTTTCGGTGGACAGTTGGATACCGTTAGGCATGTGGGGTAGTTCCGCGCTCAGCAGTGCAATCAGTGTGTCATCAAAGGCAAGATTGATAGCCCGACGAAAGATACTATGCACGGTACCATGATGTGTTGATGGGCGTAGCCACGCTTGTACCGGGCGGCTGCAATCGAGAGCCGTGATTTCCAATACCATAGGCGTTCTCCTGCTATTATGATGCTCACATGGTATCATATCGCACGCTGTTTTGTGATATTTTATCAAAGTAGCAGTGTAGCACTGGCAGGTTTTGCTAAAGACAAGCGGGCGCGACTATGGCATACTGTGTATTATTTCTTTTCACTAACGCAATAATCTTGAATCTTACCATCATTAAGAAGGAGACAACAGCATGGTTCGCCCTGTTGATCTACGTAATGTGCGCGTTCTGGATCTCTCGCAAGACTGGGATACGCACACACCCGGCTTTGCCACCTACGACGGCCCCACCATCAAATGGATTAAGCGCGTGGCGTTCGATAAAGTAGGTGGTCAGCATATTGCCTCCACACTACACGTCGGCACGCATCTTGACGCCCCTTTGCACTTTATCACCAATGGTCAGGATATCGGCAGCATTCCACTCAACAAGCTCTTTGGCCCTGCTGTCATTGTAGACCTGGAGAAGATGGGTATTGGTGACTACGGCATCTATACGTCACAACATTTTGAAGAGTGGGAGCGCAAGACGGGTATTCATATCGAGCGCGGCGACATCCTCTTTGTGCATACCGGCTATCACAAGTATTATCCCAGCAACTGGGCCGGGGAGTGCCAGCCGGATGAGACACGCTATTTCATCAAACATCCCGGCCCCACGCGCGAGTTTGCCGAATGGGTGCTGGATCGCGGTATCTCCTGGCTTGGTGTCGATGCCGGTTCAATGGATCATCCTATGAATACGGTCATTCGCTCCTTGCGCCCCGATCTGGCTGCCCAGGCCGAGAAGGCATTAGGTAGATCGCTTACGGAGATCTTCCCCACCGAGGATTACCAGGTTATGCATTATCATCTCTTCCCACATCTCGTCTTCCATGCTGAGAATATCGGCGGCGAGATCGACCAGGTACTCGATCAGCGCGTCTGGATTGGCTGCTATCCCTGGCGCTTCAAGGGCGGTGAAGCTGCTTTCTGTCGCATCGTTGCCTACGTCCACGTAGGGGCGTGATTCATCACGCCCTGGAAGCGGAGCGACGGGTGGAAGGGGCGTGATGAATCACGCCCCTACGGAGTTCATGTGAAGATAAATGAGCGACGGGTGGAAAGGGCGTGATGAATCACGCCCCT